>SAMEA104404103__coassemble_401_pt1 | contig 31797 bp, 21 predicted proteins | sample SAMEA104404103__metabat2_high_PE_061 | metagenome-assembled genome bin SAMEA104404103 (sample SAMEA104404103) | Balaenoptera acutorostrata | reverse complement strand
ATTTACAGCAAATCAGATTCCAAATCATTGAGATAAAAAGAAGTTCCCTATTATATATGTATAATATGGAACTTTTTTCTTCTGCATCAGGTATTTAGCGCGTTACTAGTTTCTTATCCTTTCTGACAGAAAACTGCCTTGGTTATCCCGTCACTACCTTCTGTCTGTCTTTTCTTCTTTTTTTATACATAATTATATGATTTTGCCGACTTCACTTTGCAGAAGTATCTCATATTTGGGCGATATCTCCTAAAATGGGGGATTTGTTCCTATAAAAGAAATAAAATTTTTATCTTTGTCACCCGGTTTGCAGGTTCAAATCGAGGTAGGAAAGATCGGAGAAAGGTAAAAAATCCTTTAATTCTTTGCTCTTTACATTACTTACACTAACTTTGCACACGAATAATAAAAATGTGCAATTAATAAGAAACTTAATAATCATATAATTTATATGGAAAAACGTAAGATACAATTTAGTCTTGTATACCGCGACATGTTCCAGTCAAGTGGTAAATTCCAGCCACGCAAAGACCAGTTGGAACGTATCGCACCAGTAATTATCAAAATGGGTTGCTTCAGCCGTGTAGAAACCAACGGTGGTGCTTTCGAGCAAGTCAACCTGCTTTATGGTGAGAACCCAAACAAGGCTGTACGTGCTTTTACAAAACCTTTCAACGAAGTAGGCATCAAGACTCACATGCTCGACCGTGGTTTGAACGCATTGCGTATGTTCCCGGTTCCTGCTGATGTCCGTCGTCTGATGTACAAGGTAAAGCATGCTCAGGGTACCGACATTACTCGTATCTTCTGTGGTTTGAATGATGTTCGTAATATCATCCCTTCTATCAAATATGCGCTCGAGGCAGGTATGACTCCTCAGGCAACTCTTTGTATCACCAATTCACCTATCCATACAGCAGAATACTATGCTGGTATCGCTGAACAGCTGATTGCTGCCGGTGCACCAGAAATCTGTTTGAAGGATATGGCAGGTATCGGTCAGCCCGCTATGTTGGGTAAGTTGACCAAGATGATCAAGGACAAGCACCCAGAAGTAATCATCCAGTATCATGGCCACAGCGGTCCTGGTTTGTCAATGGCTTCTATCTTGGAAGTTTGCCGCAATGGTGCTGACGTAATCGATACAGCCATCGAACCATTGTCATGGGGTAAGGTTCATCCAGACGTGATCTCTGTACAGAGCATGTTGAAGAATGCCGGTTTCGACGTTCCTGAAATCAATATGGACGCTTACATGGAAGCACGTAAGCTCACACAGGAATTTATCGACGACTTCTTGGGTTACTTCATGAATCCAGGTAACAAGTTGATGAGCTCTTTGTTGCTCGGCTGCGGTCTCCCTGGCGGTATGATGGGTTCCATGATGGCCGACTTGACCGGTGTGATGAGCGCTATCAACAACAACCGTGTGAACAATGGCGAAGAACCATTGAGCGAAGACGCGTTGTTGGTTCGCCTCTTCAACGAGGTAGCTTACGTATGGCCACGTGTAGGTTATCCACCCCTTGTCACTCCATTCTCTCAGTATGTCAAGAACATCGCTTTGATGAACTTGCTCACTGAATCCATGGGCAAGCCACGTTACTCAATGATGGACAACTCTATCTGGGGCATGATCCTCGGCAAGAGCGGTAAGTTGCCTGGTGAGGTAGCTCCAGAAATCGTTGAACTGGCCAAGGAAAAGGGCTTCGAATTTACAGACGCTGATCCTCAGAGCTATTATCCAGACGAACTCGACCGCTTCCGCAAGGAAATGGAAGAAAACGGTTGGGATGTGGGTGAAGATGAAGAAGAACTCTTCGAATTTGCCATGCACGAAACCCAGTATCGTGATTACAAGAGCGGTGCTGCCAAGAAGCGCTTCCTCGCTGACTTGCAGGCTGCCAAGGATAAGGCCAACGCTAGCGGCATGACCGTTGAAGAAGCTACTGCTTTGAAGCATGCGAAGGCTGATGCCATCGTGGCTCCAGAAGCAGGTACCATCCTTTGGGAAATCAATGGTGAAGGCGAAGCTGTCAAGAGCATCGAACCGTTCATTGGTAAGAAATACGAAGCCGGTGAATTCTTCTGCTACATCGAAAACAACTACGGTCAGATTCAGGAACTTCCTGCTGCTTTAGGCGGTTTGTTGGTAGAAGTGAATGCTAAGCAGGGCAGCCACGTCGCTAAGGGTGACGTGATTGCTTATATCGAACGCGCTTAATATTTGAAATGAAATAATCATGAACTGCGCCACACAGATTGCTGCGTGGCGCAGTTTTTTTGAAAACAAATTCATGAGAACAAATTTATTACTCTTGTTAGCCGCTTTTCTGTTTTCCTTTACCTCAGGAGCACAGAATTCCCAGTTGGCACAACTTTTGGAAAAACACGGTTTGAAAGGCATTGCCAACCAGCAGTTTGCCAAAGTAGCTTTGAGTAAAGCCGATTGCGAGACCGTCTATCCTTTTCTGATAGAAGCCTGGCAGAACGAAGTCTATCAGCGTTTGCATGAAGACGCCGAACAACTCTGTCTGCGCCGTGGCGATTTGAATTTGCGTTTTGCCGGACACGATTTCGGTGAATGTCCCGAAGACGGTTACAGTCTTTACATCTCCCTGCACGGTGGCGGTTCGGCTCCCCATCAGGTGAACGACCAGCAATGGATGAACCAAATCAACCTCTACCATCCCGCCGAAGGTTTTTATATCGCTCCCCGAGCACCCTGGGACGACTGGAACATGTGGTTCAAACCCGGGTTCGATGAATTTTTAGAAGATTTGATACAATGGATGGTGGTTGCCAATGAAGTGAATCCCAACCGCGTCTATCTGATGGGCTATTCCGCAGGTGGTGACGGCGTGTGGCGCATGGCACCCCGCATGGCCGACCGTTGGGCCGCCGCTTCCATGATGGCCGGACATCCCGGTGAGGCCCAGCAGGTCAATCTGCTGAATGTGCCGTTCATGATTTGGATGGGCGAGAATGACGCCGCTTACAACCGCAATGTCCTGGCACGCGAGAAAGGACTGGTTATGGATTCACTGGCCAATGTCGAACCGTTGAACTATATTCACGAAACGCACATCGTGCCCGGCAAGGGACATTGGATGGACCAGGCTGACACGGTGGCTGTAGACTGGATGGCGAATTTCGAACGTGAGCCCCTGCCTTCCCACGTCGTCTGGCGACAGGAAGACGTCGTACGTTCCAATCTTTACTGGCTCGAAGTGGACAAAGTCCTGGCACGTCCGGGCATGCGTGTGGACGCGGAGATTACGGACAACACCATCCAGATACTCCGTTGCGACTACGACCAACTGCGTATCTATCTCAACGATGAAATGGTCAACTTGGACCAGCCGGTGAGTGTGGTCTACCGGGGTCGGACCCTCTATAAGGGCAAACCTCGCCGCACGATGGCGAATATGGCGCGGACCCTGGCCGAACGTGGCGACTATAACTGGATATTTCCATCGTACGTAGATATTAAAATCAAATAATAAGTAAGGAGTCGAATCTATATTTACATCTAGTATGGTTACCGAAGTCTTTATGTGTGATTTTATCTCGTGCGTCAGTCACTGAGTCCGCTAAGTTCCTTCCTTGCCAGCCCCCAACTCATGCCAACGAAGGCAGCGACTTAAGCTCGCTTGCAGGCCGGGTGGAGGGCAGCCGAGAGCATGTAAAATCCCTTTATGAAAAATTCCGGTATCCTGTCGATTCATTCCGGCTTCTTACCTAACGAACCCCAAAAAGATGTCAAAGAAAACAGATTACAAGATTAAGAACGAAACCTTCCTGATTGATTTGCGTCAGGAGGAGGATATTCACGAACTGCCTTGCGGCATTTTATACCGCGTCCTCCAGGCGGGCGAAGGCGACCGCAAACCCCAGTTGGGCAATGTCGTGACCGTGCATTATACCGGTTCGCTGATCAACGGCCGAGTGTTTGACGATTCCCGCACCCGCAGTTATCCGGAAGCCTTCCGGTTGCGCGATGTCATCACCGGCTGGCAGATAGCTTTGCAGAACATGTGCGTCGGCGACCGCTGGGAAATCTATATTCCAGCCGAAGTAGGTTACGGCTCCCGCACTTCCGGTCCCATTCCGGGAAATTCCACACTCGTCTTCGATGTAGAACTGTTGGGAATCGCCTGATATCAGTGATTTCGTAAAAAGATGATTTGTCAATTAGAGTTGGCAAATCATCTTTTTAAATCTAAATAATTTTGAAAAAACATGTTTAACAGCATGGAATACTTGGAGATATGGCGCTTTAGCCCTACTTTTGCATTGTGTTTTTCATAGTATTAGATTTAAGGTTAACAAGGTTGGGATACAGAGGTATCCCTTTTTTTATGCCCAAAAGTCACCCAGGGCCGTGGGAGCCCTTTTTTATTTCCTCTTATACTCCTCTGTCTTCGTCAGTCCATGGCTTCATGGTTTCCTGAGTCCGTCTCGCCAGTTTCCCTTTCGTTCCAACGTCCCCAGGAAGGGGAGTGGATAAAAAGAACACTCGCTTTTTGGGACCGTTAAAGAATGTAAATGGCGATTTGCTTTTTCTGCATTCCGGTTGTATATTTGTAATATAAAGGCGGAGGAGCTGGCTAAGGCTGGTTTTTCCGCTTTTTTGTTGTATTTAAAAGCCGAATTTACCTCTGAGAAAAATTTTTTTAGGTCTGATGTCGTAAAATTTTCTCGGCATCTAGTAATTTTTATCTCCCATATATTTTTATTTCTTCCTTTTCGGCGGCCGCCAAGTTTAAATTTTTATAAAAGTTAGTTCCCGATGATTCGGTATTTTAGAACATACCGACCCCGCGCAGCCTGGTCAGGAACATTCCGTTTCCCATTTGGCCCTTCCTGCGTGGTCCTTCCGCTCCTTCCGCTCGGAGCTGTTTCATACCTGATTCCCGGGCTTGGGGAGCGGCCTAAGCTTCCTGTCCGTTCCTTATTTCAGTAAAAATGAACGCCGTTTCCCTTGTAGTTTTCTCCGGATGTATTATCGTAGGTCAAAAGAAACCGCTAAATTTGCTTAGAAATAAAAAATAAAAATCCATAAAATATGAAATTAGGAGATAAGGTCAGATTTTTGAACGAAGTAGGAGGCGGCGTTGTAGCCGGTTTCCCAGGCAAGGATATGGTGCTCGTGCGCGACGAAGATGGATTTGATATCCCGATGCTCGAGCGCGAATGCGTGGTGATTGATACCAACGAATACAACATCGCCAAGGTGAACACCGGTTCCAAGAAACCCGTAGAGAAACCTTCCGCCCGTGTGGAAGAAGAAATGGAGGAAGATTTGGCAGACCAGCCGATGACCTTCAAGGCCAAACCTGTGGAACGCCGGGGGGCAGATACCTTGAACGTCTTCCTCGGTTTCACTCCGGTAGACATCAAGGAATTGAGCAATACCGCTTTCGAAGCTTATATAGTCAACGACAGCAATTACTCCCTTCACTTCGGTCTTTTCACTCATGAAGGTGCCGCTTGTCTGCTTCGCCATTCCGGAGTTGTGGAAGCCAATACCAAACTTTTCTTGGAGGAATTCCAGCGTGACGTCCTGCCCGAACTCGAAAAACTTACCTTGCAGATCTTTGCTTTCAAGGAAGAAAAGACATTTATTCCCAAGCCGGTGTTTGATGTGACTTTACGTTTGGACTGTACCAAGTTCTATAAGTTGCATACTTTCCAGAATTCGGATTTCTTCGACGCTCCGGCTTATGTCTGTGACATCATCCGTGACGACCGTCCCGCACGTTCCGTCTTTGTGGACGCCCGTCAGTTGCAGGAGGCATTGCTCGAGAAGAAGCAGCCAACGCCCAAGGTGCAGCCGGCGCGCAAACCCGGCAAAGAACGTGAGGAGAAGAATGCCATCGTCGAAATAGACCTGCATGCCGACGAAGTATTGGAAACCACCGCAGGCATGTCAGCCAAGGACATCCTGGACTATCAGTTGAAAATCTTCAACGACACGATGGAGAAGTACCAAAAGGAACGCGGTCGCCGCATCGTCTTCATTCATGGTAAGGGCGACGGCGTATTGCGCAACGCTTTGATCAAGGAATTGAAGTTGAAGTACAAGAACAGTCTCTACCAGGACGCTTCCTTCCGTGAATACGGCTATGGCGCCACCATGGTGGTGGTAGGGGCTCCCTCTTCTCCGAAGAAGAACGGCAGACACTGATTTGCCAGTCCCATAGCATGGAGAGAAAGCCAGAAGAAAGTGGTTGGGCGCCCTCGTTAAATTTAAGTGAATCATGGGCATGAATCCCTAAAAAATGCGTAACTTTGGCGCTGATAACCAATATTATCCTAATTCATCGAAATCAATCAGTACATAACATTATATTTATGAAGAAAACTTCTAATTTATCAAAGGTAAAGTATGCTGCTCTGGCCTTGGCTTTGCCTTTGTCTGTTGGCAGTGTACCGGAAATGTACGCTCAGCAGACAGGAACTGCAAGCGAAGTTCGCAAGACTCCTGTACAAATTGTTGAAGCTCGTAAAATTAACCCTACTACGGTAGAATTGATTTATGCGAATGGTCAGCAGTTGACCCTCGACTTTTATGGCGAAAATATTGTCCGCCTTTTCCAGGATAATAACGGAGGTATCGTTCGTGACCCGAAGGCTGAACCCGTCGCTCACATCCTTGTCAACAGCCCGCGCCGCAGTACCGGCGGTGTGAAGCTGAACGTGGAAGACAAGAGCGTCGTGGTAGCGACTCCCCGTATTGCGGTAAACATCGACCGTAAGAGCGGTTTGATGACCATCGTCAACTCCAAGAACGAAAAGGTGGTTGAAATGGTGGAACCTTTTGCTATCGCGGCAAAGAACACAACCATTACCTTGAAGGAACACGCTGGTGAATACTTCTATGGTGGTGGTGTTCAGAACGGCCGTTTCTCACACAAGGGTAAGGAAATCGCTATCGTCAACACCAACAACTGGGTGGACGGCGGTGTCGCTTCCCCAACTCCTTTCTTCTGGTCAACCAAGGGCTACGGTATGTTGTGGCACACCTTCAAGCAGGGCCATTACAACTTTGGCGCCGCTGAAGAAGGAAAGGTCATTCTTTCTCACGACGAAAACTATCTGGACGTATTCTTCATGGTGAACGATGGTCCTGTCGCTTTGTTGAACGACTTCTATCAGTTGACCGGTAATCCTATCCTTTTGCCTAAGTTCGGTTTCTATCAGGGTCACTTGAATGCTTACAACCGTGACTACTGGACTCCGACAGACAAGGGTACAATGGCTTACGAAGACGGTAAGTTCTATAAGGAAAGCCAGAAGGACAACGGTGGCATCAAGGAAAGCTTGAACGGTGAGTTGCCAGGCAACTACCAGTTCTCTGCACGTGCCGCTATCGACCGTTACGTCAACAATGATATGCCTTTGGGCTGGTTCCTGCCAAACGACGGTTACGGAGCTGGTTATGGCCAGACTTCCAGTCTCGACGGCAACATCCAGAATTTGAAGGAATTTGGTGACTATGCTCGTTCCAAGGGTGTGGAAATCGGTCTTTGGACACAGAGCGCTTTGCATCCGAAACCAGGTATCGAACCCCTGTTGCAGCGTGATATCGTCAAGGAAGTGCGCGATGCAGGTGTACGCGTGCTGAAGACAGACGTGGCTTGGGTCGGTGCCGGTTACAGCTTCGGTTTGAACGGTGTCGCTGACGTTGGCGAAATCATGCCTTATTATGGTTCAAACGCTCGTCCTTTCATCATTTCTCTGGATGGATGGGCAGGTACTCAGCGCTATGCAGGTATCTGGAGCGGTGACCAGACAGGTGGTGACTGGGAATATATCCGTTATCACATCCCGACATTTATCGGTTCCGGTCTTTCCGGCCAGCCAAATATCACCAACGACTTGGATGGTATCTTCGGTGGTAAGAACATCCCTGTCAACGTGCGTGACTTCCAGTGGAAGACCTTTACTCCAATGGAGTTGAACATGGACGGTTGGGGTGCCAATCCAAAATATCCGCAGGCTCTCGGCGAACCGGCAACCAGCATCAACCGTACTTATTTGAAGTTGAAATCTGAGTTGATGCCTTACACTTACTCTATCGCTCGCGAGGCTGTAGACGGTAAACCAATGGTTCGTGCGATGTTCCTGGAATATCCTAACGACTATACTTTGGGCGTATCCACTCAATATCAGTTCCTCTATGGTCCTTCCATGCTGATCGCTCCTGTATATAAGGAAACTGCTGTTGACAAGGAAGGCAACGATATCCGCGATGGTATCTATTTGCCAGAAGGCAAGTGGGTGGACTACTTCAGCGGCGACATTTACGAAGGCGGCTGCATCATCAACAATTACGATGCTCCACTTTGGAAGATTCCAGTATTCGTAAAGAGTGGTGCCATCATTCCTGTCACCAATCCTAACAACAACCCATCACAGATCCGCAAGGATTTGCGTGCTTACGAAATCTATGCTGACGGCAACAGTGTATTCGAAGAATATAATGATGATGGTGAAACTCAGGATTATCTGACTGGCCAGTGCACCCGCACCGTTATCGAATCCAATGTAGACGGTGACAAACTGATGGTCACTCTCAGTCCGACCATGGGTTCATACAATGGTTTCGAACCTGTGAAGGAAACTGAATTGCGTGTCAACGTAACCAAGGCTCCTAAGAAGGTGGTTGCCAAGGTAGGCAAGAAGAAGGTGACACTGACAGCCGTTTCTTCTATGGAAGAATTGGAAAAGGGTACCAACTGCTTCTTCTACAACGAAAAGCCAAACTGGAACCGTTTCGCAACCAAGGGCAGCGAGTTCGCCAAGGTGGTCATCACCAAGAATCCTCAGTTGCTCATCAAGTTGGACAAGTGTGATGTAGTCGACAATAAGGTTGAAGTGACCGTCAATGGTTTCGAATTCAAACCAGCCGACCGCCTGCGCGTATCTACAGGTGCTTTGGCTGCTCCTAAGGTGAAGTTCAACGATGCCGACGTTCAGCCTTACGACCTCGCTCCATCTTGGGAAAAGGTGGCAAACGCTGACTACTACGAAGTGGAATTCAACGGCATGCTCTATTCTACCATCAAGAACCTCAGTTTGAATTTCGGCAGTCTCGTTCCTGAAACCGGTTACAGCTTCAAGGTACGCGCTGTCAACAAGGATGGTTATTCTGAATGGGCTACTGCTACTGCTACTACCAAGGCTAATCCTCTCGAATTTGCAGTGAAGGGCATCAAGGCTTCTGTCACTTGCGCTGATCAGGGTGGTCAGGGTGTCGCTAAATTGTTCGACTTCGATGCCAAGAGCATCTGGCATACTCAGTATGGTGCAACTGCTGTTCCATTCGATATGATGATCGACCTCCGTTCTGTTAACCAGCTCGATCGTCTCGAATATACTCCGCGTCCTGACGCAGGTAACGGTACTTTGATGGAAGGTACCATTTCTGTCAGCCTCGACAAGCAGCACTGGTCAGAGCCAGTAGCTATCAAGTGGGCTGCCAATGCCGACGTGAAGTCTATCGCATTTGCCGGCAATCCTCAGGCTCGTTACGTGAAGTTGCACGTAAGCAAGGCAGTAGGCAACTTCGGTTCCGGTCACGAAATGTACATCTTCAAGGTGGCTGACACTGAGAGCATGCTTCAGGGTGATATCAACCGTGACAAGCGCATCGACGAAAACGACTTGACCAGCTATATGAACTATACTGGTTTGCGTAAGATTGATAGCGACTTCGACTATGTCAGCATTGGTGATATCAACAAGAACGGTATGATTGACGCCTTCGATATCTCTGTTGTTTCTACCGAACTCGACGGTGGCGTTTATGCTTCCAGCGACAAGGTGGCAGGTAGCCTCGTATTGACTCCAAACATGAAGAGCTTCAAGGCTGGCGACGTGGTTGAAGTAAAGGTTTCAGGTAAGGGTCTCCACTCAGTGAACGCATTGAGCTTCGGTTTGCCTTACAGCACTGACGACTTCGAATTCGCAGGTCTCGACCTCATCGGCATGAAGGATATGGTGAACCTGACTTACGACCGTCTGCACAGCAACGGCCAGAAGGCTTTGTATCCTACATTCGTCAATAAGGGTAACAACTTCCTGCTTGAGGAAGGCAACAACGATTTGTTTGTCATCAAGTTCAAGGCTAAGCGTGCCGGCAAGTTCAACTTGAAGGCCGTAGACGGCATCTTGGTTGACCGCAATCTCGGTTCTGTGAACTTCTAATCATGGGTGCAATCCCGTAGGTATTCAACTATTGAATTGAATACCGGAAACTTATATCCATTCCCGCTGCAGTTTTCTGTGGCGGGAATTTTTTTTTAACACACCCGATAGGGCGGACTTTCTTGTTTTTCTTTATATTTGCGATACGTCTCCATAGCCACCGGCGGTTGGTGGAGTTCGTTTGTTACAGGTATGCTTGTATTTCCAAACAGGAATCCCCCTCAAGGAGAAATCTCTCCCATCTCCTTACGGGGAGGAGACACTCGCTGCTCCTTGCTTCCCTTTCAGTTCCTGTCTTGTTGCCCTTTCGGCATTTGCCGCTCTCAAGTGGACAGACTGCTCTCTTGTCGTATCCATGTATTATTGTCAGTTTTTTCGAGTGAATCCCATTGTAAAAGTAGAAGGCTATGAAACCCATTGACAAGCCCAAGGTAAAAAAGATTACACGTCTGAAAAGAGGCTTGAAAGTTTTAGGACATTATTTTAAAATACTTCCAGACAAAGAAAAGGAAGTGGATACCATCGCTGCCATCACCCAAGGCATCGTGTTCAGAGGGGCTCATTTGTGGGTGCTGATCTTTGCCATATTGATTGCCTCTCTCGGATTGAACGTCAATTCTACGGCTGTCATTATCGGTGCCATGCTTATTTCTCCTATTATGGGACCTATCTTGGGTGCCGGTCTGGCGTTGGGAATCAAAGACTATGTGTTGTTGAAATGTGCGGTGAAAAACTACGGTGTGGCGACCTTGATCAGCGTTGCTACCGCTACCTTGTATTTTCTGATCAGTCCCTTCGAAGGTGCCCAGTCGGAATTGCTTGCCCGGACTTCCCCCACACTCTATGATGTCCTGATCGCTTTCTTCGGCGGTATGGCGGGCGTGGTGGCCATCTGTACCCGCAGCAAGGGAAATGTCATTCCCGGTGTCGCCATTGCCACAGCTTTGATGCCGCCGCTCTGTACGGCAGGTTACGGACTGGCTACCGCCCACTGGTCCTATTTCTTCGGTGCTTTCTATTTGTTTTTTATCAATACCATATTTATCGGTCTCGCCACTTTCTTAGGTGTGAAATTACTGCGGTTCCGCCAGATACCTGCCCGTCCCGGAAGAAAATATCGTAATTGGGGACGTGTCATCGCCTTGTGCGTGGTGCTGTCGCTGATACCCGCGACTGTGATGACCTACAAACTGGTACGTGAAAGTTTTCATGAGCGGAATGTCCGGCGGTTTATCAAAAATGAAATGGCGGTAGGCGGCACACAGATTATCATGCATGAAGTAGATTATGATAAAAAACAACTGGAATTGATTGCTGTGGGGCGCGTGATTTCACCCTATGCCATTAAAGAGGCGAAGCAGAAAATGGAAGACTACCATCTGGAAAATTTCACCTTGGAAGTGGTGCAAGGGGAAAGGAGTGACAGCGTCATCAACCAGCGTCCTCATACTGAAATATTTTACAGAAGTTCGAAGGCGGATGTGGATTTGTTGAAAATTCAGTCGGAGAAGATGGTCGCACTCGAAAGCGAGTTGCAGGCGGAGCGTCAGAAAAGACCGCCTCTGGTGCAGTTGAAGGATGAAGTCAAAGTGCTTTTCCCCGAAGTGGAAACGCTAGGCGTTTCAGAGGATATCTTGTCCGACAGCAAGGTCTCTCGTCCCCGTCCCTTGGTATTCCTCGCCCGTCTGTCTACCGACAGTCTGCACCGCGAAAAGGTTCAGAATCGTCTTTACGAATGGTTGAATGTGCGCCTGCCCGACGACAGTATCCAGGTCGTCGTGGTGCCCGCCGCCCTTTCAAAATAAGAAAATCGAGGGAGCTTCCTTAGCAAGATTAATCATTTGGGCAAGGGGTGAAACTAAAATTATTTGTGTACCTTTGCTTCGCTTCGGGTCGGAAGACCCTATGAAGTCAAGGTAAACCTATCATCTCTATGCAACTTTATCAAGAAGAAAATCCACACCGCGGACGTATTGAAGTCATTTGCGGTTCCATGTTTTCGGGTAAGACCGAAGAATTGATACGCCGTCTGAAGCGTGCCCGCATCGCACGTCAGCGCGTAGAAATTTACAAACCTTCCATCGACGTACGTTATTCAGAGGAAGAAGTCGTTTCGCACGATCGCAATGCCATCTTGTCCACTCCTGTGGAGGCTGCTGCCAGCATTTTGCTCCTGGCTGCCGAAGCTGAAGTTGTAGGTATCGATGAGGCACAGTTCTTTGACGACGGATTGGTGGAAGTTTGCAAAGAACTGGCAGACCGTGGCAAGCGGGTCATCATAGCCGGACTCGATATGGATTTCAAGGGTTTGCCTTTTGGTCCGATGCCAGCTTTGTGCGCCATTGCCGAAGATGTGACGAAAGTGCATGCCATCTGTGTGCGTTGTGGAGCTCTGGCACATGTCAGCCATCGTATCGTGGAAGGCGACCGTCGTGTGATGTTGGGTGAGCAGGAGGAGTACGAACCTCTTTGCCGTGCTTGCTACAACAAAGCCCAAGAAGAGGCGAAGCGCAAGTTGGGCGAAAAGTAAAGACCGGCGGTAGAAATTCTGGAGAAGTAAAGAATCTCAATAAAAACAGGCGCAGCATTTTGCAAAAGGCAAAATGCTGCGCCTGTTTATTCATTTAAGGTCTGGGCGGATATTCAGCCGGTATCCGGTTCATACACTCTGGTTATCTTTCGTAAACCTTCTCAATCTCCATGACATAGATACGATGGAGGGAGCCGCCCGGCTGATCGTTGTACCAGCGCTCGAGCACTTCTTTGTCCAAGAAATTTTCAGGTTTCATATCAGTGCTGAACAACTTCTTTCCTTCGAGGGTGAGGCGGGATTGTTCAAAAGTGACATTGCCCAATTCGGTAGTCACAGGCACCAAACCGCTTTCTTTGATTTTGTCACAGTCTCGTCCCGACTTCTTGCCGCAGACCGCATGTATCTGTTTGTTTTCTTCTCCGAGAAAAGAAAGGGTGAGTCGGTCTTCTTTCTCGATGAATTCGTAAGTCAGGCGTTCCGGACGGATGAAGACGAAGGCCACCGGTTTGTTCCACAACCAGCCGATACCTCCCCAGGAGGCGGTCATGGTATTGAAATGCTCTGGTGTGCCGGCTGTAACGAGCATCCATTCTTTGCCGATCAGTTGGAAGGTATTCTCTATCGCCAGACGGTCCATGTTCTTTGATTTCATAAGTCTTGATTTTAATATTTAGTTTAGTAATGGTAAAAAAATAACTTCATACAGTTTTAAAATATTTATCTTCCTTTCTCTCACCATTTTTAATCCGTCTCTTGTTCTGCTTGGAAGCGCGTCGGCAGTCATGTAGCCCGCAACACTCCTTTCTCCTAACTTCCCATCAGATGCAAGATTCGAACAAAAAATAGCCGAACTTATTATTTCACCATTACTTACTACAAAAATACATTTATTTTATCGCTTGTCATCGGAAAGAATCAAAAAATTACCATCTGCTTGAATTTGGAAACCTATACAGACTCCGGTCTCATATAAAATCAGTATCTTTGCCGCCAATAACAGACTAATAATTTTGAAATATGGAAAAAATTGATTGGGCAAATCTGTCTTTTGGATATATGCCTACCGACTATAACGTCCGTTGCTATTACCGCGACGGTAAGTGGGGAGAAATCGAAGTAAGTTCTTCCGAAACCATCAACATCCATATGGCTGCAACTGCTTTGCACTATGGCCAGGAAGCTTTTGAAGGCTTGAAGGCTTTCCGTTGTCCAGATGGTAAGGTACGTGTTTTCCGTATGAAGGATAATGCTGAACGTTTGCAGAGCACTTGTCGTGGCATTTTGATGCCCGAGCTGCCAACAGAGAAATTCTGCGAAATGGTAGAGCGCGTGGTCAGACTCAACGCACGTTTTATTCCTCCTTATGAAAGCGGTGCAGCTCTTTATATCCGTCCGTTGCTGATTGGTACGGGTGCCCAGGTGGGGGTGCGTCCTGCTGACGAATATTTGTTTGTTATCTTTGTTTCTCCAGTAGGTCCTTATTTCAAGGGTGGTTTCTCTACCAACAATTATGTGATTATTCGCGAATACGACCGTGCCGCTCCATTGGGTACAGGTACTTTCAAGGTTGGTGGCAACTATGCTGCCAGCTTGCGTGCTAACAAGATGGCTCACGATGCCGGTTACTCTTGCGAATTCTATCTCGATGCCAAAGAAAAGAAATATATTGACGAATGTGGCGCTGCCAACTTCTTCGGTATCAAAAACAATACCTATATCACTCCTAAGTCAAGTTCTATTCTTCCTTCAATTACAAACCGCAGTTTGCAGCAGTTGGCAAAGGATCTGGGCATGAACGTAGAATGCCGCCAGATTCCTGAAGAAGAATTGGAAACTTTCGAAGAAGCTGGTGCATGTGGTACCGCAGCTGTAATCAGTCCGATTGGCACCATTGACGATTTGGAAAACAAACGCAGTTATGTCATTGCCAAGGATGGCAAACCAGGACCTAAGTCAACCGCATTGTACACCAAGTTGCGCAATATCCAGTATGGTATCGAACCTGATGCGCACAACTGGGTAAGCGTTATCTCCGAGTTGTAAATCCGGGTAAGTAACGCAGTGTTGCCGTACCTTGGAATTTGAAGCAATAAACAGAGGAATAACTAATCATAAAAATAAAAGACGAAAGAATGAATAAAGGTCTCCGCTCTCTTTTTGGTTTTGCTACCGTGATGGTGGTGGCTTCAGCTGCAGTCGGTTGTAAGTCCGATGCAGAAAAGCAGTTGGAACAAAAAGAATTGGAATTGAAGGAATACCAGCAATTGGTGGAAGTGGACCGACGTGAGTTGGAAAACGAATATGCCAAATTCGCCGCTCAGTATGGCGAAATGAAAAAGGGTATCCGCAATGATTCCTTGTTGAAAGACTTAGAGGCAAAGCAGCAGGAAGCTGAACAATTGCGTAACGAGTTGAAGCAGATGAAGAAAGCCAGTGCGGCAGAAATCCTCCGCTTGAAGAACAAGTTGGCCCAAGTTCAGGCTATTTTGCGTGAATATATCCGCAAGGTAGACTCTTTGCAGCAGTTGAACTCCATGTTGATGGACGAACGCGATGAGGCTCGTGCTGAAGTAGAACGTAGAAAGCAGGAAAATTCTACCATCACCAAGCACAATGAATCTTTGTCTGAACAGGTGGCCATCGCCTCTCAGCTGAATGCGACCAACATTTCTATACAGCCTTTGAAAAAGAATGGCAAGAATGCCCGCAGAAGCAAGGACGTGGTACGTTTCGCTGTCAATTTCACCATCAGCCGTAATGTCACCGCTACTTCCGGCAACCGCTCGGTTTATGTGCGTTTGTTGAAGCCGACGAAGGAATTGGCCAATCCTGCTGGTAAATTCAAATACGAAGATCGTATGATTGACTATTCTGCGCTCAAACCTATTGAATACACAGGTCGCGAACAGAATGTGACTGTTTATGTTCCTGTTGAAAACGAAATGGTAAGCAAGGGTAATTATTCTGTACATATCTTTGTAGACGGTCAGATGATTGGTACCGGCACTTACAATATGTCAAAATAACAGAGATACAAGATACTCTGCTCTATAAGCGGCACACCCTTGGGTGTGCCGCTTTTTTTAGTTGCGTGTTTTTATCTTCTTCTCCTTGTTTTTGTCAGTATTTGGATTATCAGAAAAAACAGAGATGAAAATTTTATCGAAAGAGTTAAAAGTTGTTTTTTATCTAGGAAGATTAGGGGAAAAAAGTTTTTCCCGCTGAGGGTTTCTAGTTATCTTTGCACCTAATTTTTAGAGGTAAAGTATTCATTTCTTATAAATTAAGTATTTTACTTCATGATTTTTCCAGTAACGACTGGAGGCTTTATTTTGTATTATACTCTTAGAATAGAAAAAGCGATAATTTTAAAATGAAAAAAAGTATTATCGGTATGGCAATCTTGGCATTGACCGCTTGTAATACAAAAGTGGATAATCCCATTTTTGTAGAATCGCAGTCGCCTTTTAGTGCACCGGAATTTTCTAAAATTAAGACCGGAGATTTCATGCCTGCATTTCAAGAAGCATTTAAGGAACAAAGGGAAGAAGTAAGCAGAATTATCGCTAATACGGAAGAACCTGATTTTGATAATACCATCGCGGCGTTGGAACGTAGTGGTAAAAAAGTGAAAAAGGTCAAGGCTTTGTTTTTCAATCTTAACGAGACGGATGGGGATTACAGATTAAGACAGGAAGAGAAGAAAATACTTCCACTTATCACTGAACACAATGCAGGTCTGACCATGAATGAAGATTTGTGGAAACGCGTGAAGGCGGTTTATGACAAGAAAGAAAAATTGAACTTGGATCGCGAGCAGCAGATGTTGTTGGAACGTTATTATCAGGTTTTTGTAGATGGCGGGGCATTGTTGAAGGCGGACGACAAAGAAAAACTGAAGAAGGTTCACAAGGACCTTTCGGTCTGTCTGGTCGAATTTAGTGAGCATGTCCTGGCAGAAAACAATCATTATGAACTGTTTATACAGGATGAAAAAGATTTGTCGGGCCTTCCCGAACGTTTGAAGGAAGAGGCGAAACTGCAAGCCATGACCCGTGGACTGGATGGTTGGGCTTTCACCTTCCGCAAATCTTGTTTGTTGCCATTCATGACCTATGCTGACAACCGGAATTTGCGAAAGAAGTTTTACACAGCTTATCTTAATCGATGTAATTCGGAAAGTGTCAATGACAATACCGGTCTGATTCGCCGTATCTTGCAGCTTCGTTTGGAGCGTGCCCAGCTGTTGGGCTACAAAACTTTTGCCGATTACAAATTGCGTAATCAGATGGCGGCTTCTCCAAAAGCTGTCAACGATTTGCTGAAGACGATATGGGACGCGGCCTTGCCAAAGGCCAAAGAAGAAGCAGAGGCTTTGCAGCAACTCATTTATAAGGAAGGCGGCCATTTCAAATTGGAAGCCTGGGACTGGTGGTATTATGCCGAGAAAATGCGGAAGGAAAAGTTTGATTTTAATCATCTGGACATCACTCCCTATTTGTCTTTGGACAATGTGCGTGAAGGGGCCTTCCTCGTGGCGCATAAATTGTTTGGCATCACTTTCAAACCTATTACTGGTTTGGATGTTTACAATAAAGAGGTGAAAACCTACGAAGTACTCGATCGTGACAGTTCACATTTAGGACTTTTCTATGTGGATTATTACCCGCGTTCGACCAAACACGCCGGTGCCTGGATGAACGATATTGTCAGTGCCTCCAATGTTGACGGTGAAAACCAGCGCCCCGTCGTATTGAACGTATGCAATTTTCCACGTCCGGTCGGCAAGGTACCCTCCTTACTCAATATAGAAGGGGCGCGTACACTTTTCCATGAATTCGGGCATGCATTGCATAGTTTGCTGACAAAAGTGAAATACCCTATGATTGGCGGTGCGAATGTGGCCCACGACTTTGTTGAGTTTCCACCACAGCTGATTGAACGTTGGGCACTGGAGCCGGAGGTGCTGAAACTCTACGCCCGTCACTATCAGACAGGAGAGACCATTCCAGATTCTGTTATTCAGAAACTGTGGTCTGCCGAGCATTTCAATACCGGTTTTGAAACGACAGAATTAGTCAGTGCTGCCATATTGGATATGGAACTTCACATGCAGACCAACTATGATGATTTCAATGTGGAGAAATTTGAAAAATCGGTGGCACGCAAAATCGGACTGATTCCTCAGATTGCTTTCCGGTACAGGGCTCCTTATTTCAGCCATATCTTTGCCGGTACAGAATATTCCGCTGGTTATTACAGTTATTTGTGGGCTGAGGTCCTCGAGGCAGACGCCTTCGAAGCTTTCCAACAGAAAGGTTTGTTTGATTCAGAAACCGCAGCGCTTTATCGGAAGTTCATCTTGGAAAAGGGCGGAAGTGAGCAGCCAATGGTTTTGTACAAGCAATTCAGAGGGGCGTCTCCCAATCCTGAAGCGATATTAAGAAGCCGTGGGTTGGTGAACAATTAAAATATCCAATAGAAAAGGTCATCAGAGCAGACATATTCTACTCTGATGACCTTTTCTTTGTTATTTTAATTGGGTGGATTATGAGAAGGCATTCTTCAAACTTTTTGCGTATAGTAATTCCGGTAACAGATAGTGCCACTGGTGTCGTTCTCTTTCCGGTAAGATCTTAATCGGTTTTCCTTTTATCAAGCGAAGAACTTTGTTGCGTTCTTTCCTTTTGTATCTTCTTCCAGTTTGTTTCTTACAAAATTCATAGATGTTTTATGCGATTCCAATTATTCGTAAGGAATGTCGTTCAATACATTTTTATTGCACAAGTTTTGGGAGGATGGGCAGAATTCTGTATATTTGTTGCCGTTTGCGGACTACGGAGCAAAGATTCTGCATGTCTTGTATTTAAGAATCTGGACAGTGGCCCGTCAAAAATATGAAAAACAAACATAACTAAAAATATAAATATCTATGAGTCTGAAAATTGTTGTGCTTGCAAAGCAAGTACCCGATACCAGAAATGTGGGTAAAGACGCTATGACGGCAGAAGGCACGGTGAACCGTGGTGCTCTGCCAGCCATCTTCAACCCAGAAGACTTGAATGCCTTGGAACAGGCACTTCGTTTGAAAGATCAACACCCTGGTTCTACCGTGTCCATCTTGACAATGGGACCTCCCCGTGCTACCGAAGTTATTCGTGAAGGTTTGTATCGTGGTGCTGATGGTGGTTATCTTTTGACCGACCGTGCTTTTGCCGGTGCCGATACATTGGCTACCAGCTATGCCTTGTCACAGGCTATAAAGAAGATTGGTATTCCAGACATTGTGATAGGTGGTCGTCAGGCTATCGATGGTGATACTGCTCAGGTAGGTCCCCAGGTAGCTCAGAAACTGGATTTGAACCAAGTTACTTACGTCACAGCAATCGAAAAGGTTGAGGACGGAAAAATCAATGTGGTCCGTACTATCGACGGAGGTATCGAGCGCGTTGAGGCTCCGCTGCCTATCTTGCTGACCGTTAACGGTAATGCGGCTCCTTGTCGTCCACGCAACGCTAAATTGGTGATGAAGTACAAGCGTGCTTCCGCGCCGATGGAACGTCCTGCTGAATTGCCTTATGCAGAGGAATATGAAAAGAAGTCTTATCTGACGATTACTCAGTGGAGTGTCGCCGATGTGGATGGCGACTTGAACCAGTGTGGTCTGGCAGGCTCTCCTACAAAGGTGAAGGCTGTGCAGAATATCGTATTCAAGGCGAAAGAAAGCAAGCAACTGACAGGTTCTGACGCGGATGTGGAAGGATTGATCAAGGAATTGTTGGACAGCCACACTATTGGATAATTAGAAATTAGAGAGGAGTAATTAGAGATTGTGATTATGTGACTAATCGTGCTTGATTAGCAATTTTAGATTCATTCTTCAATTCATTCTCAAACTCTAATCGAATTATCATTAAAACAAAAAACAATGAATAGCGTATTTGTATATTGCGAAATAGATAAGTTTACGGTGGAAGAAGTCAGCTTCGAATTGCTGACCAAGGGCCGTAAGTTGGCTAACCAGCTCGGTGTACAGCTCGAAGCCATCGCTGCAGGTAGCGGCATCACAGGTAAGGTGGAAAAAGAAATTCTTTCCTATGGTGTGGACAAACTTCACATCTTCGATGCTCCAGGTTTGTATCCTTATACTTCCAAACCTCATACCAGTATTCTGGTGAACCTTTTCAAACAGGAAAAGCCACAGATTTGTCTGATGGGCGCTACCGTTATCGGCCGTGACCTGGGTCCGCGTGTCAGCTCCTCTTTGACCAGTGGTTTGACAGCCGATTGTACTGCTCTCGAAATCGGTGATTTTGACGACAAGAAGAATAAAAAGCATTACGACAATTTGCTTTACCAGATTCGTCCAGCTTTTGGCGGTAACATCGTTGCGACCATTGTCAATCCCGACAACCGTCCTCAGATGGCTACGGTTCGTAGCGGCGTGATGAAGGCTGAAAAGGTGGCTGAATATTACAATGGTGAGATTGTATATGAAGACGTAGCCAAGTTTGTTCCTGAAACAGATTATGTGGTCAAGGTTATCGAACGCCATGTTGAAAAGGCAAAGAATAACCTCAAGGGTGCTCCTATCGTGGTAGCAGGTGGTTATGGCGTCGGTTCAAAGGAAGGTTTCGACCTCTTGCGCAAGTTGGCTGAAGAACTTCATGGTGAAGTCGGTGCCAGCCGTGCTGCTGTGGATGCCGGTTTCTGTGAACACGATCTTCAGATTGGTCAGACTGGTGTCACTGTACGTCCTAAGGTATATATCGCTTGTGGTATTTCCGGTGCCATCCAGCACGTAGCTGGTATGAAGGAAAGCGGTATCGTGATTTCTATCAATACCGATCCGAATGCTCCAATCAATCAGTTGGCTGACTATGTCATCACAGGCAGTGTGGAGGATGTAGTGCCTAAGATGATTAAGTATTACAAGGAAAACAGCAAGTAAAACAAAATGATTCTCTGAACAGCAAGTCTATGAATATGTTCCTAAAGGAGTTTTGGCACATTCTGTTAATGGTTTATCCGGCACAATTCTTTGTCAGCTTATTTTTTGATATTGATGAGGTGGACAGATGGAGCCGATGGACAGAAGTCGGATTTCATTTAGGTATATTTTGCGGCAGTCTTTTTGTATGCACCTTTGTTTGGGTGTATAAGAGAATCAATCATAAAAAGTAAGAACAATGGCTAATAATTATACAGACCATCCCGAACTGCGCTTCGAACTCAACCATCCGTTGATGAAGCGTATCGTGGAACTCAAGGAAAGAAATTTCCGCGACAAAGAAGAATATGACTATGCTCCTCTCGATTTTGAGGATGCGATGGACAACTTTGACCGTGTGCTCGATATCACTGGTGAATTGGCTGGTACCACTATCGCTGACAATGCCGAAGGTGTTGATATCGAAGGTCCACATCACAAAGGCGACCGCGTAGAATATGCTAGCGGTACAGCTCAGAATCTGGATGCTATGGTGAAGGCAGGCTTGAACGGTATGACGATGCCTCGTCGTTACGGCGGCTTGAACTTCCCTATCACTCCTTATACCATGTGTGCTGAACTCGTTGCTGCCAGCGATGCTGGTTTCGGTAACATTTGGAGTTTGCAGGATTGTATCGAGACTTTGTATGAATTCGGTAACGAAGACCAGCACTCTCGTTTCATTCCTCGTATCTGTGCGGGCGAAACCATGTCTATGGACCTGACTGAACCTGATGCAGGTTCCGACCTCCAGAGCGTTATGTTGAAGGCTTCTTACGATGAAGCTGAAGGCTGCTGGCGCTTGAATGGTGTGAAGCGTTTTATCACGAATGGTGACGCCAACCTTCACCTCGTTCTGGCACGTTCAGAAGAAGGCACCACCGACGGTCGTGGTCTTTCTATGTTCATCTATGATAAGAATGATGGCGGTGTCAATGTCCGCCGTATTGAAAATAAATTGGGTATTCACGGTTCACCTACTTGTGAATTGGTATACAAAAATGCGAAGTGCGAATTGTGCGGTGACCGTAAATTGGGCTTGATCAAGTACGTGATGGCTTTGATGAACGGTGCACGTTTGGGTATCGCAGCGCAGAGCGTCGGTATTTCCCAGGCTGCTTACAACGAAGGTCTGGCTTATGCTAAGGACCGTGAACAGTTTGGCAAGTCCATCATCAACTTCCCGGCTGTATACGATATGTTGGCTACGATGAAGGCTAAGTTGGATGCCGGTCGTGCTTTGTTGTATCAGACAGCGCGCTACGTGGATATCTACAAGGCTTTGGACGATATCAGTCGTGAACGTAAGTTGGAAGGCGACGAACGTAAGGAACAGAAGAAGTATGCTAAATTGGCTGACTCTTTGACTCCATTGGCAAAGGGTATGAATTCAGAATATTGTAATCAGAATACTTTTGACGCTTTGCAGATTCATGGTGGTTCTGGTTTCATGATGGATTATCCAATTCAGCGTTATGCCCGCGACGCACGTATCACCAATATTTATGAAGGTACAACTCAGTTGCAGGTGGTAGCTGCCATCCGTTATGTGACCAATGGTTCTTACCTCGCTCAGATGCGTGAATTCGAAACTGCTGAAGTCAATGAGGCTATGAAGCCATTGCAGGCTCGTGCGAAAGAGATGGCCGACAAGTTTGAAGAGGCAGTCAACTTCGTGAAGGAAGCCCAGGATTCAGAAGTTCATGATATCTGTGCCCGTCATTTGGTAGAAATGGCAGCCGATGTTATCATGCTCCATTTGCTGATGCGTAATGCTACTGAAGCACCCGAATTATTTGAAAAATCAGCACGTGTATACGCTAACTTTGTTCAGGCAGAGATTGCAAAGCATCACGTGTTTGTTATGAATATGACAGCCGAGCAATTGGCTGACTATCGTCAAGCTTAAATCTTGAATTTTGTAAAACGGAAACTCGCCCGTCGTGCATAGCATGACGGGCGAGTTTTTTATAGCAGCGGAGATGGTAAGAATTAAAAGTTTCTTTATTCTATGAAGAATAGAGCTGCTTATGATATGAAGTGTTACTTATTCTATGAAGAACAGAGTCACTTATTTTTATCCTCTCCCTTTTACTTCTCCTCCTTCTCCTCTTTTTCCTTATTCTTTATCGTATTCCTGGTGGAATTCCACAACTGCTTCGATACCTTTACGGAAAATGTCGAGCTGGCAGTTTTCATTAGGAGAGTGGATGGCATTGCTCTCAAGGCCAAAGCCCATCAATACCGTCTTGATGCCCAAGATACGTTCGAAATCACTGATGATAGGTATACTGCCACCACGACGTACTGCCAGTGGACGACAGCCGAATGCTTTTTCAAAACCGCGTTCTGCTGCCTTGTAAGCCGGAAGGTCGATAGGGCATACATATCCTTCCCCCCCATGCATCGGTGTGACTTTCACATCTACACATTTAGGTGCGACACTTTTGATATAGTCGATGAAGAGTTGTGAAATCTTTTCATGCTGCTGGTGAGGTACCAGACGGCTGGAAACTTTTGCATATGCCTTTGATGGCAGCACAGTCTTGGAACCTTCGCCGGTGTAACCTCCCCAGATACCACATACGTCGAAAGAAGGTCTACATGAATTGCGTTCCAATGTGGAATATCCCTTTTCACCACGGAGTTCCTTCACGTTGATGGCTTCCTTGTATTTTCCTTCGTCGAATGGGATGGAGGCAATCATTTCCCTTTCTGCAGCAGGCACTTCTTCTACGTCGTCATAGAATCCAGGTACTGTGATACGTCCGTCTTTGTCGACAATGCCTGCGATTAGTTCACAGAGAACGTTGATAGGATTGGCAACCGCACCGCCGAAATGACCGGAGTGGAGGTCGCGGTTAGGGCCGGTCACCTCGATTTCCCAATATGCCAGACCGCGGAGTCCCGTAGTCAGAGAGGGGAGGTCTTTTCCCAACATGCTGGTATCGCTTACCAAGATGATATCAGCTTTCAAAAGTTCCTTGTGCTTGTCGAGAAAAGCATTCAGACTTGGTGAACCGATTTCCTCTTCACCCTCGAAGATGAACTTAACGTTGTGTTTCAGCAAGTCGTGTTTTACGAGGTATTCGAACGCTTTGACCTGAATCATAGATTGGCCTTTGTCATCGTCGGCACCGCGTGCCCAAATACGTCCGTCTCGCACTTCGGGTTCGAAAGGGTCACTCTTCCACAGTTCCAATGGTTCGGCCGGCATGACATCATAATGCGCATAGACCAATACGGTCTTGGCATTGTCACAGACATGCTTTTCAGCAAATACCAATGGATTACCTTCTGACGGCATCACTTCTGCATGATCAACACCCGCTGCCAGCAGCAGTTCACGCCAGTGTTCCGCGCAGCGTAACATATCGTCCTTATGCTCAGGAAGAGCGCTGATGCTAGGGATGCGGATGAGGCTGAACAATTCCTCAAGAAATCGCGGTTCGTTTTCCGCGATATAAGTTTTTATGTCACTCATAATGTATAGAATTTATTTATAAAATATTATTTCTCAATATATACTTTCCGGCATTTTCCGTTTTCTTTCTTCAGATATATACCAGTCCGTCGGGGGAGGTTTATCTGTCTTCCGTCCAACAGATACCAACTGATTTCTCCTTTCGTATTGCGGGTAGGAATGTTGGTTATTCCCGCTGCCTTTGGTTGGATAAAAGTAGTCTGTGTGGTAACCTTCCAGGGACTACGTATCAGAAGGGTATAAGTTTCACCTGGAGTGAGATGCGTGAAAGTGATGGTGTCGGTTAAAGTTTCCCCCGGAAGTACATAGAGCTGGCGGGAATGTCGGATACCGTCTTCCATCACCTCAGCTGTTCCGGGGCCCATTTCATAGAGTATTTCTTGTCCGCAGCGGCCCGCATTCTTACTATTATTGACGGTCAGTGTGACCATTGCCGCTGTGGGAGAAGGGAAGGTTATTTCCGGACGACGGAATGAAAGTTCCGGCGCCTTACCTTGTTCTATGTTTATCTTCTGTTCGTAAACCAATGCCTCATTGTCTGGCGTAATTCGAAGTATTCGATCTCCCTGTTTGTTAAAGTTCGCATGGATGATGATTTTTCTAGCTTCGAATGGAGCCAGGCGAGACGCTCCCAATGCAATGTAGTCCGCTTGTTCGTAGATGGCTGTATCTTTTACAGAATTGGTGAAAAATGCCAATGGCGTCGTTAGATATTGGTCGGTCGTGTTGCGTACGTAAACGGCCAACGGCGTATGTTTGTCTGTTTCAGGTATTAACTCCATCTTGACAGAGTCGACAGCAATTTCATAGCCTGTGCGGTGTAAGGTGTCCGGCAATGCAACCTCCACCGGGTCTGGGTGAAGAAGCAGTGCCTGGTGATTGCTGTAGAATCCCGCCTCACTGGCGTCGGGGGTCATTTGTTCGGGCGGTTCATTGTAATTTAATACGTCCAGGCAGAAGAAACCGTCATAGCTTCCTCCGTATCCCCAATTTACGTGGAAGAAACCATTTTCATCCAGACCATCGAGAACAAAAGCGTGTCCGGCCCACCACATATTGAAGGCAGCATATAATACCGGACGGTGTGCATAAATTTCATTGCGCATCATTCTAGTCCAGTCCGCCGGCTTGTATTGGTAGCTGTCGGCAAAGTGAACATATTGGTAACCGAAGGCCCGTTTCATGGGATCGACCAAATTGTGGACATTCGCACCACTTTCGTTGATTCCCCAATTCATGTGTGCGGCAACACCGCAGTAGTAGGAGAGTCGTGCCACTGCGTCTTCTTCGGCAGCAGTATAGTCATCTGTGTCGTAGTTGTTGCGTATCAGTCTGCAATCCACACTTGTTCCGGGGAGCAGGTCCGCAATGGTGTATTTCGGTGTCTCCCATCCATGCAAGGTATCTTTCAAGGTAACGACGCGCCGGTAGTAGGAGATGATTTCCTCCAAAGCAGTGGCAACGCATCCCACAACGCAATGGTATTGAGTGATGACGCCTTGAGAAGTTTTGTAGAGCGGGCATTGATTGTTGTAAGGGGAAAGCTGGTGACGCACAAAAGGCAACAGCGGCGCCACCGGTTCATAATGTTGTAATGTTCTTGACGGATGGGCTGGATACTTAGGGGCTTTCAGATAATTCTGAAGAGCAGGAGGAATTTCCCCCTGTGAGGTAGCGCCATATCCCAAAATGTCGGGGAGTTCGTCGTCGGCTGCAATTATGGCAAAGTCCTTTTCTGTTGTGAACAGATAGGCATTGGCGGTGTTGCCTTTGAGACGGATGTCTCCCTCTGTTAAACCTCTTGCCGTATGCTGGTTAAAAAATAGCCTCGCTTTCTCTCGGGCACTTTCATAGTCCACAGGGGCTGCTTCCAAGGTCGTGGTGATACAGCAAAGTGTGAGAATCCAATATAGTTTTTGTAACTTGTTTTTCATTTGATTGTAGGTCGTTTAGAAGATAATATCACAACAATGGAGAAAATATCCGGGTAACAGATTCCATGTATCTCTGCAAGAAAGGCCGTTTGGACCATTCCGTCAAAGTGATTTCCTTGCAGTCTTTCAAATCCTCCAAGAAGATTTCCTTGACCTGTAAGGAAGTCCGCGCATCGTAGATGAAGGCATTCGCTTCGAAATTGTTTTCAAAACTGCGGAAGTCCATGTTTGACGACCCGATTGTGCACCAATCATCATCGGATACGGCACTTTTGCTATGGAGAAATCCCTTCTGATAAACAAAAATGCGTACACCGGCGAGCAACATATTATTAAAATAACTGTCGTTTCCCCACCGCAGCCAAAAGGCATCCGGTTTCTCTGGCACCATGATTCTTACGTCCACTCCCGACATGGCTGCTGTTTGCAGTGCTTGTATGATGGGTTCGGTCGGAAGGAAATACGGTGTCTGGAAATAGATGTATTGGGTGGCATGTTGGATGGCCCAGGCTATGCTGTACATGATTTCCGGGTATCTTGATACGGGGTTGGCAGAAACAATCTGCATCAGGGCTCCTGTGTTGATTTCGGAATAATAGTCTGCTTTCGGAAAATATTTGCCATCTTTCAAGAGGGAGTTGCACATGAAGTACCAGTCACTGATAAAGATTCTTTGTAAACTGCCGACTGCATTTCCCATGATTCTCATGTGCTGGTCACGCCATATCTTTCCGTTTCGATTCAGATAGCGCAAGGCCAGATTCATTCCTCCGATGAATCCGATTTTGCCATCAATAATGCATACTTTACGGTGGTTACGGTAATTGATGCGGTGGGTGAGGCTTGGAAATTTAACCGGAAGAAAGGCTTCGACCCTGACTCCCCCCTCAATAAACGATTGAAAAAATTTGTTAGGCACTTTCCAGCAGCCCACGTCATCGTAGAGAAGGCGTACTTCCAGTCCGTCCCTTGCCCTGTCAATGAGGGCGTCGCGAATGAGGCGGCCTGCAGGATCGTCTTCAATGATATAAGTCTCCAAATGGATATGCTTTTCTGCCGCATAGATGTCTTTCAAGAGTTCAATGACAAATTCATTTCCAGATGTCAGAATCTTGGTCTGGTTGTTCGCGGTCAGGATGGCACGATTCTTTCTTTCGTTCAAGCGGATCAGACGCTCATATTTGGGCTTTAGCAGTTGCGGGGGGCAATAGCTGCCTTCCTGCAACATGACTTTGGTAAGCAGTTCAAAGGTCTTGCGTCCGATAAATCTTTCCTTGCGTATGTTCTGGCCGAAAAAATAGAAGATAATCAAACCGAATCCCGGGAGAAATATCAATACTAGAAACCAGGCAATCGTTTTGGCCGGTTGTCTGTTTTCCAAGAGTATGATAGTAGTGGTACTAATCATCAAAAGTGCATAAATGATAGTGCCTGTCCAAATGAAAATATTGTCCCACATATTGATTTCCTTCAGTTTGATGCTGAAAAGCAAATCTACTTATTTTTTTCAAGGCGACCAATTTTAAAACTATCAAAAACTTAGGAAAATAACTTTTGATGGCTGGCGGCAATTTTGTCTTTTCTGCCTAAAATACGTTTTTGCACCATCTGGTTTCTCGCATCCTGTGTTTCTGCAGACCGCTCCATTTTCATGTTTTTTCTTTATACGCTCCTCTTTCCGTCCTAATAAAGATTAAGCCGACTTGTTATTTCTAATTATAATCCATCACATCTGATAAGTTATGCTGTCTTTTTAGTAATTTTGCACCGTTTATCAGCGCCCTCGTGGTGAAGGCTGATAAAGCACATAAGGTAATAATAACGATTATGAGTGAAACCAAGCATATCCGTATAGAGGAATACAACTACAATTTGCCAGATGAACGTATCGCCAAATATCCTTTGGCTGAGCGTGACAGTTCTAAACTTTTATTGTTCCGTGACGGAAAAGTTTCGGAAGATATTTTCCATAATATCGCCAGCTATCTGCCCAAGGGTGAACTGATGGTGTTCAACAATACCAAAGTGATTCAGGCACGTTTGCATTTCCATAAATCGACGGGTGCGCTTATCGAAGTGTTCTGTCTGGAACCTCATACCCCGGCTGACTACCAATTGTCCTTTACCCAGACCCGGCGTTGCACCTGGACTTGTCTGATAGGTAACCTCAAGAAGTGGAAGGAAGGAAAATTGGAAAGAGACATTCAAGTGGGGGAAAAGACGATTGTCCTCACTGCCGAGCGTGTCGGTATCAGCGGTACGGGCCACGAAGTCGTTTTTGATTGGGGAGACGACACCATTACCTTCTCTGAAGTGCTCGATGCCATCGGTGAGTTACCTATTCCGCCTTATTTGAATCGTGAAACGGAAGAGAGCGATTTGAAGACCTACCAGACCGTTTATTCTAAAATCAAGGGTTCTGTGGCGGCTCCGACTGCCGGTCTTCACTTTACGGAACGTGTCTTGCGCGATTTGGACGAACATGGTATCGAACGTAACGAAATCACACTTCATGTCGGTGCGGGTACTTTCAAACCTGTGAAGTCCGAAGAAATTGGTGATCATACGATGCATTCCGAATGGATTGCTGTACGTCGGGAAAGTATTGAGCGATTGCTGGCTCACGGTGGACATTGTACGGCCGTTGGTACCACTTCTGTCCGTACGCTGGAAAGTTTGTATTACGTCGGCGTGTTGATTCACCGAAATCCAGCGGCACACCAGGACGACCTTCATGTACCACAGTGGTTACCTTATGAATACGCTTCTTCTTCAGAAAAGAAATTGACAACGGTTGAGGCTTTGCAAGAAATATTGAATTATCTCGACCGCAATGATTTACCGGTATTGCATACCTCTACCCAAATCATCATAGCTCCGGGATACGATTTCCATATCGTTCACCGTATCGTCACTAATTTCCACCAGCCTCAGAGCACCTTGTTGCTTCTGGTTTCTGCCTTCGTGAGAGGACAGTGGATGAAAATTTATGATTATGCCCTGGGCCATGACTTCCGTTTCTTAAGTTATGGCGACAGCTCGTTGTTGGAAATTCCACCTCATGACCATGATGAGGAGATGTTCCCCTTGGTGGATGAGGAAGGTCAGGTCGTAGGTTCTGCCACTCGCGGCCAATGCCATGACGGCAGCAAACTGCTTCACCCTGTTGTTCATCTCCACGTATTCAATCCTCAGGGAGAATTGTTCTTGCAGCGTCGTCCGGACTGGAAAGATATTCAGCCAGGCAAATGGGATACCGCAGTGGGCGGACATGTTGATTTGGGGGAAGATGTGGAAACGGCTTTGCGTAGAGAAGTACGTGAAGAAATCGGACTCGTCAATTTCGAACCGGAATTTGTTGCCCGCTATGTCTTCGAAAGTGCCCGTGAAAAAGAACTGGTCAATGTCTTCCGCACAGTTACCACGGAGATTCCTGCGCCTTCTGCAGAGTTGGATGGTGGCAGATTTTTTGATAAAAAAGAAATCCTGCACCTTATGGGCACAGGATTTTTCACTCCTAATTTTGAAAAGGAATATATGAGATTTCTGAATGAGGACAAGAATTAGAAGCCGTAAGGGTTCATGTTTTTGTAACGCTCATTCATTTTATTTTCCAAAGTAGAGAATTCACCTTCGATTTGGTTCGCGATTTCCGGTTCCAGTTCAAGGCTCTTCTTTAAATCTTCGGCGGCGCCAGCTTGATCTTTGAGATGAAGTTTGATGCCGCCTCTCATTTTGTATGCCTTGGCAAAATCAGGTTGCATCTCAATGGCTTCGTCCAAGGTCTGCAAGGCTTTGTCGTGCAAGGACATTTTGTCGTACAAGTTCGCCAAGTTTAAAATGGCATCCCGGTTGAACGGATTGTATTCAATCATTTTCTTTAAAGTAGCTTCAGCTTCCTCATTCTTTTCCAAAGCTTCGAGAACACCCGCATGTTGGAGTTGATACTCCTCATTTTCTGGTTCGGTTTCAGCCAATGCCGTTGTGTCTTCCAACGCATCTTGATATTGGTACATGCCGCAGAGAATACGGGCACGGAGTGACCGGGCATCAGCAAAGTCTGGTTGTTTTTGAATGACCTGTGTCAGCAGGGCAATCGCATTGAAAGGGTCGCCAAGGCGAAAAGACGCATCTGCCAAATAGTATTTGGCACTGACCGAGTCGGCATCGAGCGCCAGCGCATTTTGTGCGGTAGCCTTCATGGCTGCAAAATCCTTGAGTTCGCCTAATGTCTTGGCCAGGAGGAGGTGAATGGTCACATTTTCAGGAGCCTGTTCCACCAGTTTTTCCAAAGTAGGGCGTGCCTTTGCATATTCCTGCATGCGGATTTGCGCTTCTGCCAGATAACTCAAGGTGGTCAGGTCGTCCTTCATTTCCAATGCTGCGGTGAAGCATTTTGTTGCAAAATCAACTTCCCCCATCTTCATTGCTCTGACACCGTCATCGCGTAATACTTCAAAAGAAACTTTGGATTCGCTGTCCGCGCTCTCGTTTTCTTCTTTTGGCTTGTTCTTAAATAAGTCGAAGAGTCCCATAGTGTTTTCCTAAAATTAAAAAAGCTGATAAGGAACGAATTCAAATCCGTCCCTTATCAGCAAATATCTGTTTATTGTTGATTAACCGTAAATAACCTTACCGTTTTCGTCTTCATAAGGAGTGATGTCCTTAGCATACTGGTTCATGGCACGAAGGCTCATACCCATAGAAGAGAAACCACCATCGTGGAAGAGATTCTGCATGGTCACCTTGCGGGTCAGGTCAGAGAACATAACTACACAGTAGTTAGCACAATCCTCTGCAGTAGCGTTGCCCAGTGGAGACATCTTGTTTGCAAAGTCCATCATGTTTTCCAAGTCCTTGATACCCTTGCCTGCTGTAGTTGGGGTAGGAGACTGTGAAATTGTATTGATACGTACATTCTTTTCACGACCATAAATGTAGCCGAATGAGCGGGCGATACTTTCGAGCATGCTCTTGGCATCAGCCATATCGTTGTAACCGAAGAAAGTGCGCTGAGAAGCAACATAAGTAAGAGCCACAACCGAACCACCTTCGCTGATAGCATCCTGCTTCTTGGCAACCTGGAGCATCTTGTGGAAAGAAATAGCAGAGATGTCGAGCGTCTTCTGCAAATATCCATAATCCAAGTCATCGTAAGTACGGTGCTTGCGTACGTTAGGGCTCATACCAATAGAGTGGAGTACGAAATCGATTTTTCCACCGAGTAATTCCTGAGACTGAGTGAAAACCTTTTCAAGATCTTCTACGTTGGTAGCGTCAGCTGGGATAACTGGAGCATTGAGCTGCTTGGAGAGTTCATCGAGTTCACCCATGCGGAGTGCCATCGGTGTATTGGTCAAAGTAATGGTTGCACCTTCTTCAACAGCCTTAACTGCTACCTTCCATGCGATAGATTCAGAATTGAGCGCGCCGAAGATAATACCGCGCTTGCCTTTCAATAAGTTGTGTGTCATCTTATTTATCTTTTTACTTGATATCCTATTTTAACGGCACAAAGTTACGTATTTTGTGCAATGTGTGCAAATGTTTTATTTAAAAAGTAGCTTTTGGGATGGTAGTTATGATTTTTAGTAATGGTGAAATAATAAGTTCGGCAATTTTTTGTTCGAATCTTGCGTCT
>SAMEA104404103__coassemble_393_pt1 | contig 32233 bp, 28 predicted proteins | sample SAMEA104404103__metabat2_high_PE_061 | metagenome-assembled genome bin SAMEA104404103 (sample SAMEA104404103) | Balaenoptera acutorostrata | reverse complement strand
CTTTTTATATCAACAAATACGTAGGCTACAATAGCTAGCAATATATATTTATAGCTATATATACTTACAGAATACCTATCCGTCACAATCAGAACCTCCAATCCATGCAAGAAGGTAAAACTGCACAAAAGCAAGACGGGCAGAAGAGTACGAGCCTCCCCTGCCTGTCTTTCTATTTATTCCAAAGCTTTTCTTAATATAATATTACAACATCTTCTTGGTAAGATATTTTACCGGATACCACACAGTAAGGAATCCTACAGCCAACACGGTAAAGAATACAAGGATCACATCCCATATATGGACACTTACCGGATAGACATCTATGATAAAGTTGCCTGCCGAACTTCCGAAACGAAGCAAGCCAAAAGTCTGTTGCAAATAGCAAAGCAACAAACCCAAACCGATACCGACAACAGCACCCAAGAGCGTAATCATACGGCTTTCCAAAAGGAAAATGCTCACGACAGTTTTATCCGTCGCTCCCAAATGTCGCAATGTCTCCACATCGTCACGTTTGTCGATAATCAGCATGGCCACCGAACCTATGATGTTAAAACAGGCAATCAATACAATGAAGGTAAGAAATAGGAAAGCCATTGTCTTTTCTATTTCCATAATGGAGAAAGTCTCCTGATGCTGCTCATAACGGTTTTTTACCGCATAACGGTCTCCTAAAAGCCGTTTCAAGTCTTCCTTGACCGTCTCAACCTCAGCCCCCTCTTTGAGTTTCAACAACAAAGAAGAAACCTTGCCCGGTTGTTCAAACAAATCGCGGGTGAAATTGAGCGAAGTAATCATATAATTCTCATCGTACGCCTTCTGATGCACCTGGAAAAATACTCCCGGCGACATCAGTTCGTCAACATTGAAGCTTTCGGTCGGATTAGCAATATTGATACGCTCTCCTTTCTTCGGGGCACATATCGGCAGGTTGCCGTAATCCACACAGCCAAACTGACGGGTGAGACCGATGCTCGGAATTCCATAATTCACCTCCGCTGCATGCAGCATGTAACTGCCGTTCATACTTTCTCCCAAATACAGGATGCTGTCGATATTGGTGCAGCGATTGAATTGGTCGTCCACCCCCTTCAAACGGATAATGACCGGACGCCCCACAAAGAGAATCATCGCATTGTCCTCAAGGGCCTCGGATACGACTTCTACATCTTTATGCTCGCGCACCTTCTGTAGCAGCGGGTCGCTCGCATCGGCAAACTTGCCCTTGGTGGGGGTGATTTCTATTTGCGGGTCAAAATTTGTATACAGTCCGCTGATCAAATCACGAAACCCATTGAATACGGACAAAGTACAAATCAATGCCATCGTAGCCAAAGCCACACCTCCGACAGAGATGCCAGAGATGATGTTGATCGTATTATGGCTCTTCTTGGAGAAGAGATAACGACGCGCTATGTAAAAAGGAAAATGAATCAAAGGACTATTATTGAATCATCAGACAAGCTGCCACCTACAGACGGAAACGACAGACCTTTGCCCTCATCTCCGTCCGACATTCAGGTATACGCCGGTCCAATTCGATTTAAATTACTTCAACAATTCGTCAATGTGCTCGATATAATCGAGAGAGTCGTCGATAAAGAACTTCAGCTCAGGAATGATACGAAGCTGGTGGCGCACACGGGTACCAAGTTCATAACGCACTTCACGAACATTCTTGTTGATATTGTCCAAGATTTCCTGACCGCGCTCTGAAGGGAAGATACTGAGATAGCCACGGCAACTGCTCATATCCGGACTGATACGTACGGCGCTCACGGACACGAGTACGCCATGCATACCCTGAGTTTGTTTCTGAAAGATGTCGCTCAATTCCTTCTGAATGAGGCGAGATATTTTCTGCTGTCTTGTTGTTTCCATAAATCACAATTTTATGGCACAAAGTTACATAAAAAAATAAATATGTCAAACGCGAAGGCGCTTAGTAACTTCCGATTTGGAACTCTATGCTTATTTTCGCCTCCTCCCCTTGCCCGATTTAAGAAAAGATAATATTTTTGTAAGAGTTACTTCGGGGTGAATTCTCATTCCCATTTTAAAAGCCACGATTATGACCGATGTTTCTGTTCTCATACTTTTCTTCAACCGTCCAGAAATGCTGAACGGTTTGTTCCAGGAAATCCGGAAGGCCCAGCCTACCCGACTTTTTCTCTATCAGGACGGCGCCCGCAACGAAAAGGACCGACCCGGCATCGAGGCTTGCCGCAAAGTGGTGGAAAATATCGACTGGCCTTGCGAGGTGCACCGTCTTTATCAGGAAAAGAATTATGGTTGTGACCCATCCAACTTCATGGCGCAGAAATGGGCCTTCTCTATCACAGACAAGTGCATCATCTTCGAGGACGACGACATTCCCGCCCAATCCTTTTTCCCCTTCTGCAAAGAGATGCTCGACCGTTATGAAAACGACGAGCGTGTGGGGATGATTGCAGGGTTCAACCCCGACGAACGCACCACCGATATCGGTGACGACTCTTATTTCTTTACCACAAATTTCTCCATCTGGGGTTGGGCTTCCTGGCGTCGCGTCATCGACCGTTGGGAGGAAAACTATGACTTTCTGAACCGGCCCACTGCCATCGAGAAAATCAAGGCACTCACCCGGGAACGCCAACTCCGCAAAGACTTTCTGCCGATGTGCTTTGCCCACCGTGACTCGGGGAAGGCTTTCTACGAAACCATCTTCCATGCCTGCCTCCTGCTCAATTCGCAACTGGCCATCATTCCGAAATACAACCAAATCAGCAATATGGGAGTCACCAACGACTCCACTCACTTCGCCGGTTCGGTACAGACTCTGCCAAAGGGCTACCGCCGTATCTTCACCATGGGCCGTCACGAATTAGAATTTCCTCTCCACCATCCGGCCGACGTCTGCGACCATGTGGCCTACCGGAAACGTATCTACCGCATCATGGCATGGGGACATCCCTGGGTGAAGATGTATCGTTCGATGGAGGAACTCTACATTAATCTCCGCCACGGCCAATGGGGACGTATCACCTCCGCCTTCACCGGCCGTCTGGGCATTTGGATGAAGGGTAAAAAATTCAAATAAATTTCTTTTTCACAGACAGGAACTCAATAAACCCCAGGTTTATTTTCAAAACATCGGATATAAAGTCAGAATCACGCCGTGATTTTATAAAATCACGGCGTGATTTATTAACGCCACGTCGCGATTTTATAAAATCACGACGTGATTCCTTTTTTATTCTAGGATTAACCTAAAACGATACAGACTTGTGCGATTTATTCCGGCTGTAAATATCTTTTTCGAAGTATTGGCCGGAAACAAAACCGGACACATTTCCCACCTTATACGGTATCAGACAAAATACTGGGGAACACGATAGGCAGCCGACAGCATAAAACCTGCCAAGAACTTGTATATAATACGGAATTCATCTATTTATACCTCCCTTCTAAAAAAACAAATCAACCAAACGCCCGTTTATTGGCATTTTTTCCTTTTCTTTGCAGTTTATGCCACAAAGAAAAACAACCTCTTTTGAGTTGATTTACAACTATTTGTAAGGGACGGGACAGTGACACATTAAAAACGGAGGCAAAATCTGATTTTACAGAAAAAACGTTACATTATCCGCCTATTAGAATTGTTTTCAAAAACCATAAAGTAATATAATGAAAAAGATTTTATCACTTTTGATGCTCCTCTGCATCACCTTCGGCGCCAACGCCCAATTGTTATGGAAAATCTCCGGGAATGGCTTGAGCCGTCCTTCCTATGTATTCGGTACCCACCACCTGGCTCCCATCTCTATCGTTGACAGCGTGGCTGATTTCAAGCAGGCACTCCACGAAGTGGAACAAGTTTACGGCGAAGTCGCCTTGAGCGAAATGGTGAGTCCGGCCAACATTCAGAAAATACAGCAGGCCAGCATCCTCCAAGGCGACACCACCCTCCACATGGTACTGACAAAGACACAATACGACAGTGTCGCACTGGTTGTCAAGCAATTGATGGGAGTTGACTTGAAAATGTTCGACAAGGTGAAGCCCGCTTTTCTGACTACCCAGATTGCAGCACTGCTGGCGATGAAGTCCATCAAGGGATTCAACCCACAAGAACAGCTGGACCAGTGGATTCAGACTGAGGGAAAGAAGTTGGGAAAGACAGTGGGCGGATTAGAAACCATTGATTTCCAAATGTATGTGCTGTTCAATTCACAAAGCGTGGAACGTCAGGCAGAACTACTCTACCACGCAGTCACCAACTTAGAAGAATCTGAGCAACAGACCCAAAGACTGAATACCGCATACATGCGGCAAGATTTGGAAGAATTGGAGGCCATCGCCACTGAAAAGAAAGGAAATGGCAGTGACCCTCTTCCCGAAGAAGAAGAGACCCTTGTTTACGGCCGCAATGCCAATTGGGCCAAGATTCTCCCTGCCATCATGAAGGAGAAGTCTACGCTCGTAGCTGTGGGCAGCGCCCATCTTCCTGGCGAACGGGGGCTTTTGAATCTGCTTAAGAAACAAGGATTTACAGTGGAGCCTGTCAACTGATAGGAGTAAAAAATAAGATATCAGATTCCGCTCGCAGTCTGCCTGCCCGACAACGGAAGCTTTGACAGGCAGGATATCTACATGTCCGGATCAGTTATTTCTGATAATACCGGACACTCCCTTCGAAATATCACCTGTTTTCAACAGAGTCCCAGCCAAGACGAAGACAAGACCACCGCTTGTGTTGATTACAACCAACAAACGGTCGTCTTGTCTTTTTGTTTTGAAAAACGAAGAAATCGGTTCTTTTCCTCTTCTAAGAGCACCAACCAGACGACCGCCGGCTGCAGTCCCCGTTCCCCGGCTCCACTTCGTGTGCTCTTCTGGTCCCCACTGCCTAAAAATCCCTTTTCTTCTTGTATTTCATCGCCCTTACCCTCCTTTGCAATATTATTTATTATCTTTGCATAACATATATAATATTGAACATTTATGAAGGAACTCCACATCATCACTCCGGTAAAGGATTCTATAGAATCCACACTTGAAACCATCCGCGCTGTGGAAGCATCGGTACTCAACGTACCTCATACTTATACGATATACAACGACTTCAGTACACCTGAAAATACGGCGCGACTGGAGAAAGAAGCCAAACGTGGCGGTTTCCAATTGGTAAACCTCTCCGACTTGACCGACCATCCTTCTCCCAACTATCTGCTTGTACTCCAAAAGACCCGCAAAGAGGCGTTGGCTGCAGACGCAGGTTTACTGATTGTGGAGAGCGACGTCATTGTGGCGCCCGACACCTTCCAGCGTCTTTACGACGAGGCGCAAGCTCGCCCCGACTGTGGCATCGCCGCTTCGGTCACCGTCAATGATGAAGGAGAAATCAACTATCCTTACGAATATGCCAAAGGTCAGGAAAACCAGGTGATTGACAACAAGAAGCATTGCAGTTTCTGCTGCTCGCTGCTGACTCCCGAACTTTTCCGCCGTTTCGACTTCGACGAACTCAATCCGGAGAAGAACTGGTTTGACGTAACCATTTCCCACCAGTCGTTGGCCAACGGTCTGCACAACTACCTCTTCACCAATCTCCCGGTCATCCACCGTCCCCATCAGAGCCGTCCGTGGAAACAACTCAAATATAAGAATCCGCTGAAATATTACTGGATTAAGTGGACCAAAGGTTTCGACAAGATTTAAGCACCCAACAACGATAGCCCTATGCGTAAAGTTTTTACCATGCCGCAGTATGCCGCACTCCAGGACTTTGTGGCTTCCCTGCCCGAACGTTTTGAAAATGAAGAGGGTACCCTCATCTACAACGGACGTAACCAACTGCGGGAATTCACAATCAACGGACTGGCCATCGTCGTCAAATCGTTTGCCATACCTAGCATTGTCAACCGCATCGCTTACGGTTTTCTCCGTTCCTCCAAGGCACAGCGCTCCTGTGAATATGCCCAGATGCTCATCAGCCACGGCATCGGATCTCCGGCTCCTGTGGGATATGTGACTACTCGCAAGCATCTGCTCTTCGACCATAGCTATTACGCTTGTCTGAAATCTGAGAATCCTTACAACTATACAGACATCTGTGAGTTTCCCATTGAGGAACGTACTGATTATCTGAAAGCTATCGGCCGCACCACAGCAAAAATGCACGATTGCGGCTATCTCCATCTTGACTACTCTGCCGGAAATCTCCTTATGGGAAAGAAAACCGATGGCAACGTCAGTGTAGAAATTATCGACTTGAACCGTATCCGCTTCAAAAAGATAGATCTAGCCCAAGGTTGTCAAAATTTCGACCGCCTCCCGATGAACCAAGAGGTGGTACGCATCTTAGCCGACAGTTACGCGGAAGCCCGCCATATGGATGCCGAAGCATGTTACCAACATATCAAATCCACGTATAAATATCAACTATGAAATTCTTAAAGAAGGCAAACAAGTTCTTTAAAGACCTTTACATGTTGAACACTTCTAACGATGGATTCCATCTGGACGAAGCGCGGTTGCGCCAACGCTATACAATGAGCGAGAAAGTTTGTGGCAACCGTCCTTTCTCTATCGTAGTCTGTGTAGACGGCGCCTATCCGCAAGGTGGGCTCTCAGACCGTATCCGTGGCATTGTCTCCATATTTGCCTATTGCCAGCAGCACCAAATTCCTTTTTATATTCATTCCACCTATCCTTTTGAACTAAAGGACTATCTGGAACCCAACCAATACAACTGGTACATTGCACCAGAAGAGGTTTCCCACAATGCAGAGGAAGCTGAACCTATGCTGCTTTTCTGCCACCTTCTCAACCATAAGTTTCACCGCCGCTATTTAGACAAGAAGGTACGGCAGGCCATGAGCAACAAGAAGCAACTGCACATTTATACGAACACCTTTATTGAAGACCGGAATTTCACGTTCTATTTCAACCAACTCTTCGTTTGTACGCCCCGATTGCAAGAGCTGATTGATGCCGCTTCCAAGCTCGTGGGCAACAATTATATCTCTGTATCCTTCCGTTTCCAAAATCTTTTGGGAGACTTTGAGGACGACAACAACTACGAACTCCCAGAAAAGGAGAAAAAGGAACTCATCGAGAAATGTATCAGAAAGGTGGCGGAAATACACGACAACCAATATCCCGAAGCTAATGTTCTCATAGCTGGCGACAGCAAAAAATTCATTGAGGCGGCACAAGAATCTCTTCCCTATGCGCTGACCATCCCCGGCAACGTGGTTCATGTGGACTACGCCAAAGAAGCCAGCTACTACGACTATGCCAAGGTATTCATTGACTGGTTCGTTCTCTCCCATGCTAAAAAACTGTTCTTGCTTAAAACAGGACGCATGTATAAGGGAGGCTTTGCCAAAAGAGCTTCCAAAATATCTGACGCCCCCTACGAAGAGGTGTTTTTCTAAACTTAGTAAATCCTTTCTTCCATGTACATTAAGAAATCCATCAATGCCCTCTGTAAGATTCCGTACTTCATGAAGCGGACCCGGCAGCCTCATCTCATCATGACCCTACTCGTAAAGAACGAGGAGGACATGATTGCCCGCAACTTGGAATTTCATAAGAAGATGGGGGTGGACCAATTCATTGTCACAGATAATAATTCGTCGGACAATACTCTGAGTATCCTCAATACTTATAAGGAAAAGGGATGGATACTCGACATCATTGAGGAAACTTCTACCGGATACCAACAAAAGAAGTGGGTGGACCGCATGATTTGCCTCGCCAAGAACAAATATAAGGCAGACTGGGTCATTAATGCCGATGCAGACGAATTTTGGTATGCCCGTTCCGGATCTCTGAAAACAGAACTGGCAACGACCCGTGCCAATGTGCTCCGCTGCCCATGGCAGAACATGTTTCCCGAAGAGGGTAAACCTTATTGGGAATGGAGCCAATATGTGAGGCCGGTACAGGACTTCAGCCTTTATGACCTCTCCCCTTATGCTATTTATAGCAAACAAAACAAAAAAGTAGCACACCGCACCGCCGGATATCTGCAAATCTCCATGGGCAACCATAAGGTAGCCATGTTTCCGCGTCTTGTAGAATGGAGCCAGGACATCGTCATCTATCATTTTACTATAAGAGGACGACAGCAGTTCATCGATAAAATGATACAAGGAGGCAAGGAATTGGAACAGAATCCTAAAAAGCATGTAGGTACCCATTGGCGCTACTTCTACGAACTTTACCAACAGAATCGACTGAGCGAGGAATACGACCGAGTTGTCGGGCTCAACGCTTACGAACGGTTGAAAGCCGACGGCTATATCCGAAAGTGCGTACCTATCGGGCAACTCATGTAAGCCGGACCGTATCATTCGGTTTCGTTTAAAAAAACACTTTACCATTATCCCATAAAACCAGTAACATAATGCGATTGATAAAAATGACGGGTGGATTGGGCAACCAGATGTTTATCTATGCCTTCTATCTGCAAATGCGCCACCAGTTTCCCAAAGTCCGTATCGACCTTTCTGACATGATGCACTATCATGCCCACAATGGTTACGAGCTCCGCCGGGTATTCAATCTGCACGAAGGAGAGTTCTGCTGGCCTCAAGCTATTAAGAAAGTAATTGAGTTTCTTTTCTTTAAAACCATTATCGAGCGGAAGCAGAATTTGGATACAATGGAAGCCTTTCACCGTTCCTATGCCTGGCCACTGATTTATTTCAAAGGTTTCTACCAATCGGAACGTTTCTTTACGGACGTACAGGAAGAGGTACGCAAAGCCTTCCGTTTTAATTTGGAAAAAGCCAACAGTTACAGCCGGGAAATGGCACAGCAAATCAAGAACGACCCGCATGCCGTATCTTTCCATGTACGCCGGGGCGATTATCTCGATCCTAAATTCTATAAAAGATTCGGAACCGTTTGCCAGCTTCCTTATTATCAGAAAGCTGCGAAAGCCATTCTAAATCTTGACCCGGAGGCCCATTTCTATATTTTCTCCGACGACGTGACCTGGGTTAAAGAAAATCTCCAGCTGTCCCGCGTCACCTTTGTCGAGGGCAATCAGGGCCTTGACAGCTGGCAGGACATGATGCTCATGAGTCTCTGCCACCACCATGTTATCGCCAACAGTACCTTCTCCTGGTGGGGAGCCTGGCTCAACCCACGAAAGGACAAGACTATTATCTCCCCCGAACGTTGGCTGGCTGACTGCGAGATGCCTTATATCATTCCGCCCGATTGGGTAAAAATATCCAACGATTAGGCATCTATCCGAAACAAACATAATTCTCCACAATATTTCATATGAACGACGATTTCAAGAAGACCTCAAAATTAGGATGGGGCATACTCTTCATCTTATGCATTTTCTCCCTCTTCCTATTTCTTGGCGAGACTTTATTCAACACCCGCGGTGAACCCCGCGAAGCCATAGTAGCCTATTCCATGCTCGAACACGGCAACTGGATACTTCCGGTGAACAACGGGGATGAGATTGCTTTCAAGCCCCCATTGCTTCATTGGGCCATCGCGACGTTGTCGTCCATAACCGGCTCCATATCAGAATATACCTCCCGTATTCCTTCAGCCCTTTCCGTCATGGTGATGGTGCTGGTCGGCTTTGTCTTTTATAGCAAACGCCGCAATTCGGAAGTCGGACTGCTCATGGGTATCCTGACACTGACCACCTTCGAGGTACATCGTGCCGCTTACGCCTGCCGTGTCGACATGCTGCTTTCCGCGCTGACAGTCATGGCACTCTACGCCCTCTACCGATGGGCAGTCGAGCAGGACATGAAAGGATTTCCCTGGCTGGGCTGGGCCTTCATGGCGGGTGCCGCACTCACCAAAGGTCCTGTAGGCGTGGTACTCCCTTGCGGAGCCATCGCCGTCTACCTCCTGCTTCGCGGACACAATTTCTTCCAGTTGCTGTGGCGTTTCGCCCTCATCGCCATCGCCTCTATCCTCCCGTTACTCATTTGGTACTGGGCTGCTTATAATGAGCCCCATGGTGGTGACCGTTTCCTGCAACTGATTTATGAAGAGAATGTATTACGCTTCACCGGCGGCATGACTTACGCCTCCCATGTGAATCCCTGGCCTTACAACGTAATGACCATCATTGCAGGCTTCGTACCTTACACTCTAATTGTGGTCATGGCTCTCCCCTTCTGCTGGAAATACATGAAGAAATGGTTCACCATGCCCACAATGAAATCACTTGTGACGCTGAAGACATTCAAACAGATGGACGACCTCAGTCTTTTCTCTCTCGTCAGTTTCCTCGTCATCTTCATCTTCTATTGCATTCCGATGAGCAAGCGAAGCGTATATCTGCTGCCAGTATATCCCTTCCTCGCCTACTTCCTTGCCGAATTCATTCTCTGGCTCCGCAAGGAACATCACGGTGTCCTCAAGGTTTTCGGACATATTTTCGCTGTAGCCGCCCTACTCCTCACCGGTGTTTTCTTCGCCGTACGTATGGGATGGATTCCGGAAGAAATATTCAGCGGCAAACACGCTGCCGAAAATACAGCCTATCTCCATGCCCTCCATACGGCACCACTCGGTTTTCTTTCTCTCATAGTCATCATCCTGCCAGTCATAGCTGCGATGTCTTTCTGGGCAAATATGAAGAAACCCGATGCGGAAAGGAGCCGCTGGCTCATGCCCTACCGTACGACCATGCTGATTTTCACGTTGTTCCTTGCTCTCGACGGTTTCTATCAGCCTACCGTGCTGAACACCAAGAGCGACAAGAGCATTGCCAAGGAAATAGAGGAGATTGTACCCGAAGGCACCGTATACTCTTACCGCGCAGAATATTACGAAGCCAACCGCATGCATCCTTTCACCATCAACTTCTATATGAACGACCGCGTCATCCCTATCGACAAAGCCCCAGAGACCCCTCAGAACGGCTATCTGATTGTGAGCGGGGAATCTATGACGAAGTTTGTGAAAGAATATCCGCAATATGACGCACAACTCATATTCAAGACCGATCGCCGCAGCTGCGATGACCGTCAGCCGGTCAGCCTGTACAAATTTCAACTGAAGAAATAGAACGAAAGTCATCGACAACTTCAATAAAAAGGAAGAAACGAGACTTTACGCACTCTCTTATAGATAGTTAAAAATCGACAATTCCGGAAACGGATTGTCGATTTTTGCTTTGATTTCGACATAGATACATATTTTTTAGTAATTTTGCTACGCTAAAATAAAGCAGAAATAAAGCCATCTCTCCGCGATATAAGATTCGAAGGACGACCTCCTGCGATTTTCCTATATCCGGTGTTGTGGACTCTCGGAATAAAGCATAAAATCAGGAATTTATGAAAAGAACCATCTTATTTACCTTTATTTGTTTCTTACTCGCCACTTTCAGCGTAGGAGCCCAAGTACAGATCCGATACGGAAAGATCAGCTACAACCAGTTGCTCCAATGCATGCCTGAATATCAGAACGCCAAACTGCAAATGCAGGAATTGCGCAAGAAATACGAAGCTGAAGCTTCCTACAACGAATCTTCCTTTAAACGTATGTTCGCTGAGTTCCTGGAAGGTCAGAAAGATTTTCCACAGAACATCATGCTGAAAAGACAGCGCGACTTGCAAGAAGCCATGGAAAAAGGAATTGCCTTCCGACAAGCTGCCGACAGTTTGTTGCGCCAGGCAGAAATTGACATACAAAAGCCTATACGCGAACGCCTCGACATCGCAATTTATAATGTCGGTGCGGAACACGGTTATGAATGTATTTTCAATACCGACACGAATTCTGTTCCCTTCCTTCACCCTATGCTGACGGAAGATGCCACTCCTTTCGTTCTCGAAAAATTAAAAGCAGTAAAGCCTTGACAGAATTAGAAAACAAACTGAATTTACCATCGGAACCCGGTCCTATCGGAGTTTTCGATTCAGGCTATGGCGGACTGACCATCTTACGTCAGATCCGCCAATTCTTACCTCAGTACGACTACCTCTACTTGGGCGACAACGCACGTGCTCCCTATGGCGCACACTCCTTTGAGGTCATCTACGAATATACCCTGCAAGCTGTCGAAGCACTCTTCGCCCGCGGATGCCATCTGGTGATCCTTGCCTGCAATACTGCGTCGGCCAAAGCACTGCGCACCATCCAGCAGAACGACTTGCAAAAGCTCGACCCGTCACGCCGTGTGCTCGGAGTCATCCGACCTACAGTGGAAACCGTCTGCGGACTTACTCAGAGCAAACACGTCGGTGTACTGGCTACTTGTGGCACCATCAATTCGAAATCCTACGAAATGGAACTCCACAAAATCGACCCGGACATCATAGTGACCGGAAAGGCCTGCCCGATGTGGGTACCCTTGGTGGAGAACTTCGAATACGACTCTCCGGGTGCCGACTATTTTGTAAAGAAACGCATCGACGCCGTCATGCAGGCTGACCCTGCCATCGACACCCTCATCCTGGGCTGTACCCACTACCCGCTTCTGATGGAAAAAATCATCAAATACGTACCCAACGGGGTGCGCATCATTCCGCAAGGCGAATATGTGGCAGCCAGTCTGAAAGACTACCTCCACCGTCACCCGGAAATCGAAGCACGCTGCACACGAAGTGCCAAATGCCACTATCTGACGACAGAGAATCCGGACAAGTTCTTTGAAAATGCGACCCTCTTCATGCATGAGCCGGACTTGACCGTTGAAAAAATAAGTTTGTAAACCTTCTATAACATGCCAGTCTGAAGACACCCCAAAGACTGGCATTGTATTTATACCAGATGAATCCACTCACAACTCCTTGTAGCACGCCGGCACCCGACTGGAAAGGCAAAGCCATCCTCATCACTGGCGCCAGCGGCTTTATCGGCAGTTTCTTCGTAGAAAGGGCCCTTGAAGAAGGGATGGAAGTGTGGGCCGCCGTCCGTAGGACAAGTTCACGTGCCTATCTGCAGGATTCCCGCATCCATTTCATCGAACTCGACCTGTCCAACGACGAACGCCTGCAAGAACAGCTCATACGCCACCGTGAACAATACGGTCCATGGAAATACGCCATACATGCGGCAGGAGCGACCAAATGCCGGAATAAAGCAGATTTCTTCCGTACCAATACAGAAGGCACCTTACGGCTGGCCCGCTTGTTGAAAGAGACGGAGAGTCTCGTTGGCCGCCTCGTCTTTATCAGCTCCCTCAGTGTGATGGGGGCTATCCGGGAAAAAAAGGCAGAACATCCCACTCCAGGCTGGATGTACGCTCCCATACGGGAAGAGGATGAGCAAAAGCCCAATACCGCCTACGGTCTGTCCAAACAAGAGGCAGAACGCGGATTGGCAAAAATACAGGGGCTCGACTATATCTCTTTACGTCCCACCGGAGTCTACGGACCTCGCGAGAAGGATTACTTCCTCATGGCCAAGAGTATCGTGCAGCACTCCGATTTTGCTGTAGGCTACCAACCTCAGGAAATTACCTTCATCTATGTAAAAGACCTTGTACAGGCAGCGTTTCTCGCCCTATACCGCGGCAAGAGCGGCCGTGCCTACTTTCTTACCGACGGGGGCATCTACAACAGTCGTACTTTTTCGGACTTATTACAAAAAGAGTTGGAAGTCAAAGCTGTACTCCACATCAAAGCTCCGCTATGGGTGCTCCACCTGGTATGCGCCATCAGTGGGAAAATAGCACAATGGAGAGGAAAAGCTTCCACGCTCAACATGGACAAATATCACATATTAAGACAACGTAACTGGCAGTGCGACATCACGCCTGCACAAATAGAATTGGGCTATACCCCACACTATCCGCTAGAGCGCGGAGTGAAAGAAGCGGTGGCCTGGTACAAAGAAAAGAAATGGCTTTAAACAATCTTCTAGCACAGCAGGAGCGACACAAAGGATGGGTGGTCACTGAGAAAATCACCCTTCTCTACGCCCTCTTCACAACACTGCTAACCCTATTTTTCTGGAACGACCTGAACCACCCGGTACAATTGCTTTTGACACGTGCCTTCATCATTGGCGGCATCGTGGTCACCAATCTCTTCTACCGCAAGGCGCCTTCACGCGCCACCTTGTTTCTGCGACAGTTCTATCCACTGACACTCCTCGGCGTTTGGTATCCGGACACCTATGAATTTTGTCAACTTTTTGCCTATAAGGATTATATTTTCTCTGCTGCCGACGCCTTTCTATTTGGCTGCCAGCCGTCCATCGCCTTCAGTGCTACCTTCCCTGGCAAAATTTGGAGCGAACTCTTCCACATGGGATATTTCTCTTACTTTCCGATGATTATGATTACGGTGCTGGCGTCATTGAATACCAAACCTTGCCAGTTTGCCCGTACCTCCTTCGTGGTGTTAGGCAGTTTCTTCCTATATTACGCGATCTATCTCTTTCTGCCGGTTGCCGGTCCACAATATTACTTCCAGGCTGTGGGTATCGACACTATCCAGCAAGGTATCTTCCCCGAAGTGGGTGACTGGTTCCGTACACATACAGAGATGCTTCCTTCACCAGGGCCCGAAGGATTCTTCCGCAGCATGATAGAAATGACACAGACCACAGGTGAACGCCCGACAGCGGCATTTCCCTCTTCTCACGTGGGAATCAGTACGATACTGATGTTTCTGCTCTATCAGAACAACCGGAAACTGCTGAAATATATGCTGCCGTTTTATTTCTTCCTCGTGGGTGCTACAGTATATATACAAGCACACTATTTGGTCGATGTCATCGGAGGTCTCATCTCTGCTGTCCTCATCTTCTGGCTGACCAACCGTCTCTTCCCGGTATTTCTCAAGAACAGTCCTGAGATACAGCCGTTCAAAGAAATATAAATAGCACGAATCTGCTCCTAATTACTGTTAGACAGGAAGACAGCTGTCCCCCGAAAGACAAAAGTTTGTGAGAACAGACTCTTTCTATAAAAGGCGAACGGATACAAATTCTGAAATCAATTAATATCTATAAATCATTATGAAAAAAATGCTTCTCACCATGCTCCTCGCAGCACCAGCCATGATGCTCCAGGCGCAGACCGAAAAGGGCGGTATCAGCCCTGAGATGTTGAAAGACATCCAGTTGAGCAATTCTGATGCGACAACCAGAGACTGCGTTCTCCGCAATGCTTTGGCAGGTACGAGCATCAACCAGCTGGCGCTCAACGCTAACAACCCTGCCGTTTACGACACCCACTTCTCTCACAAGGTAGAGAGCAAGGGTATCACTGACCAACAGAGTTCCGGCCGTTGCTGGTTGTTCACCGGCTTGAACGTGATGCGCGCCAAGATGATTGCTGACCAGAACTTGGGTTCTTTCCAGTTCTCACAGGCTTACTGCTTCTTCTATGATCAGTTGGAAAAGGCGAACCTCTTCCTCCAAGCTACCCTCGACAACGCCAAACTTCCTTTCGAGGACCAGAATGTACAGTGGTTGTTCCAGCACCCGTTGAGCGACGGTGGTACTTTCTGCGGCGTGCAGGATGTTGTTATGAAGTATGGTCTCGTTCCTGCTGAAATCATGCCTGAAACTTACCAGGCCAACAACACGTCACGCATGGCTGACATCATTTCCTTGAAGCTCCGCGAATTCGGTCTGGAATTGCGTAAGGCTGTAGCCGACGGCAAGAAGGCTGAAGATATTGAAAAGCGCAAGACAGCGATGCTCGGCCAGATTTATCACATTCTTTCCCTCTCTCTCGGTGAACCTCCTGTGGAATTCACCTGGACCATGAAGGATGCGAGCGGCAAACCTGTCAGCACAAAGAAGTACACTCCAAAGAGTTTCTACCAGGAATTCTTCGGTAAGGATTTGCACAAGGAATACGTGATGTTGATGAACGACCCTTCCCGTCCTTTCCACAAGACTTACACCGTCAACTACGACCGTCACAGCTACGACGGTATGCAGTGGACTTACATCAACCTTCCTATGGAAGAAATCAAGGCTATGGCCATCGCTTCTATCAAGGACAGCACCATGATGTACTACAGCTGCGATGTAGGCAAGTGCTACAATTCAAAGACAGGTGTATCCAGCCTCGACAATTACAACTACGCTTACCTCTTCAACGTGGACTTCCCAATGAACAAGGCTGACCGCATCCGTACCTACGCTTCTGCTTCCAGCCACGCCATGACTTTGATGGCTGTCGACTTGGACGAAAACGGCAAGTCTACCAAATGGATGGTTGAAAACTCTTGGGGACCTGCAGCAGGTTACCAGGGTCATATCATCATGACTGACGAATGGTTCGACGAATACTCTTTCCGTCTCGTTGTTGACAAGAAGTACGTTCCTGCCAAGACTTTGAAACTCTTGAATCAGAAACCTACCGTTCTCCCAGCATGGGACCCTCTTTTCGCTCCTGAAAAGTAATCTATCAGACATCATACGGATACAGCCCCGTTCTCTTGTTGGGAACGGGGCTGTAATTGTATGATATCCGTCTTTGAAAACTATTTCAAACACCAGATGAGATTATAAAGCGGAATAAAGAATAGAATGAAAATTTTGACGAACTGATTTTCTAGGGATGATTGCAGAGGAATATCCCTTCCTCTAAACAATCTTATGTATCGTGACATCAGGATATTCATTTAACGAGCGGACGACCACATCCTCACTCATCTTCTGCGTCTTCAACACCAGATTTACTTCGTACACCGTGTGCCCTACCGCATCGATTCTCTCTGCCATCTCGTAGGATACAATGACAGCTCCTTTTGAACCAAATAGGGCTATGATTTTCTTCAAGTCCGCCTTACTGGGACAAGTGAATTCCAAAAGCATGCTCCGCAATCCCAAATTCTGAAAGAAAATACTCAGCACCTCCAGTCCCACCAGCACCAAGACTGTAGCTGTGATGCCAACGACATACATCCCCGCACCTATCGCCAGTCCGATGCCGGAAGTCGCCCAGATGCCTGCCGCCGTTGTCAAGCCACGTACAATCTGTTTATGTAAAAGCACAATCGTGCCGGCACCGATAAAACCAATACCACTGACTACCTGTGCAGCAATACGACTCGGATCAAGACGTACCAAATCGGTTTCCAGAACTTCGTCAAAGCCATACTGAGAGACTATCATCATCAACGCACTTCCCAAAGCCACCAGGAAATGAGTTCGGTAACCAGCTTCCTTGGACCGATATTCACGTTCCAGGCCAATAGCCACTCCCATCATCCCCGCAACAAACAACCGCAATGCAAAATCCCAATAGATATCCATAGGCTCCACTTTTTATCTTTTATCACTGCAATATCGATAAAAAAGTAGCGACAGACAAATATATTCCGCTAAATAATGAAAACGACAGTATATATTCCCGTTCCGCCCATAGTTTTCAAACATCTTTTGGAGGATTCTGACAAACATGTCGTATCTTTGTTCTGATTATATAGGAAAGCACTGATTCACCCCTAACAAGAAAGGAACTTTAATTTATGAAATTATATAAAACACTGGTCATCGGCCTCCTGGGTATGGGATTCTCCCTGTCTGCCGGTGCACAAGAAACGACAACGCAGGAAAATCCAAAATATAAATTGTACTGGAAAGAAAACTTTCGTGGAAATCAGATTGATGAGGACGCATGGAGCAAAATTCCCAGAGGCGGATCCGACTGGAACCGCCACATGTCCGACCATGAAAGTTTGTACGATGTGAAACGCGGAAAACTGATTCTGTACGGCAGAGTGAACCATGATATAGCCCCCTCAGATACTGCCCGTTACATCACGGGAGGTATCTATACCAAAGGAAAGAAAGCCATTTGTTACGGTAAGGTGGAAGTAAAGGCACGTCTGCAAGGAGCCAAAGGCTGTTGGCCGGCCATCTGGATGCTGCCTGAAACGGGAAAATGGCCGAAGGCAGGTGAGATAGACTTGATGGAACGACTGAACCATGACACCATTGCCTACCAGACCGTTCATTCTTATTATACTTATGTATTGAAACACGACCAGAACCCGCCTCATGGCGGTATCGGTGCCATCCATCCCGACGGCTACAATGTCTATGCTGTGGAAATTCTTCCTGACAGACTGATATTCTCCATCAACGGCAAGCACACCTTCACTTATCCGAAAATAGAGACTGATAAGGAAGGTCAATATCCCTTTGGCACTCCTTTCTACCTTTTAGTCGACATGCAGATAGAAGGCAGCTGGGTAGGGAAAGCCGACCCTACACAATATCCGACCCAGATGGAAGTGGACTGGGTGAAAATGTACGAACTGGAAAATCCGGAATCCGTCTCCCTTCCCCAATAAGCCTTCCAAAATAAAAAAGCAAGTTTGCAGACAAATATACCCGATATCAACCATCCGATATCAATAAAAAACCGCCCCGCCATTTCAACAGAAACAGCGGGGCGATGTCCTTATATATAATAATGTCGATTACTTGTTCAAACGCCAGGTAGCACCCTCCTTGGTATCTTTCACTTCGAAACCAAGGGCAGCGAGTTCATCACGAATTTGGTCGCTGGTAGCCCAGTCCTTGTTAGCTTTTGCCTTGGCACGAACTTCGAGAAGAAGATCGATAGCCTTACCGAAAGATTCCTCACGTTCAGCATTACCGCTAGCCTCAGCACGCAAGCCCAAAATATCGAAAGCAAAAGTATGGAATACCTTCTTCAAAGCTTCCAAACCTTCAGCAGTGATAGTCTGCTTCTTGTCTGCCAACTGGTTGATAGTACGGCAAGCATCAAAGAGATGACTGATAACAATCGGTGAGTTCAAATCATCATCCAAAGCAGCATAGCACTTCTGAGCCACTTCGTCAGCATATTCCTTACCCAAAGCGCCGTTGGCAACCGCCTCGATACGTTCCAACTGGGCAACAGCTTCCATCAAACGGTCAAGACCCTTCTTGGAAGCCTGGAGAGCTTCGTTGGAAAAGTCGACGGTTGAACGATAGTGAGCCTGAAGGATAAAGAAACGGATGGTCATTGGAGAATAAGCCTGATCCAATTTTTCGTGATCACCAGTAAAGAACTGCTGGAGCGTGATGAAGTTGCCCAAACTCTTACCCATCTTCTGTCCGTTGATGGTAATCATATTATTGTGCATCCAGTACTTCACCATCTGGTCGCCCTGAGAAGCGACAGCCTGAGCGATTTCGCACTCATGGTGAGGGAATACCAAGTCCATACCGCCACCGTGGATATCGAAGTGCTCACCGAGGTACTTGCGGCCCATAGCGGTACATTCGCAGTGCCAGCCTGGGAAGCCGTCACCCCATGGTGAAGGCCAACGCATGATGTGTTCAGGCTGTGCTTTCTTCCACAAAGCGAAGTCTACCTGGTTGTGCTTTTCACCAACACCGTCAAGCTGGCGGCTGGCATTGATTACATCGTCCAAGTTACGGCCTGAAAGGATGCCATAATGGTGGGACTTGTTGTACTTTTCAATATCGAAATAAATAGAACCCTTACTTTCGTAAGCGAAACCGGCATCGAGAATCTGTTTTACCAAACCAATCTGTTCGATGATATGACCAGTTGCATGTGGTTCGATACTAGGAGGCAGGCAGTTGAGGGCTTCCATTGCTTCATGGAAACGGTTGGTGTAGTTCTGAGCGACTTCCATTGGTTCCAACTGCTCCAACTTAGCCTTCTTGGCAATTTTGTCTTCACCTTCATCGGCATCGTGTTCCAAGTGACCTACATCTGTAATGTTGCGGACATAGCGCACCTTGTAACCCAAATGCTTCAAATAGCGGAATACGAGGTCGAAAGTGATAGCAGGACGAGCATGCCCCAAGTGTGCATCACCATAAACAGTAGGACCGCACACATACATACCCACGTGACCTGGATTCACTGGTTCGAACACTTCCTTCTTGCGGGAGAGTGTATTATAGATTTGCAATTTGTGTTCCATATTGTTTGATTGTTTCTATTTCTAGGCAAAATTACAAATAAATTTGGGAATAAGAGGAAGGATGGTTCATATTGAATGACAAGATTTTGAAGGATTGTAGCAGTTTTCTTAATAGAAATACGTACATTTACTCTATGAAACTCAAAACAAAATCTGAAATATATAGGAAGTTGCGTCTGTTATTCAATATTATGATGGGTGTGGGCTACCTTTTGCTGAGCTATCTCATCATTCTCATTGCCTTCAGCGGTGAGCGTCTTGACAACAGCGTACTGGCCATCGCGGTCATCGTGCTTTGTTGCATGGGACAGATTTCCCAATATCGCAATGCCTATAAGGACATTCGGAAGGACTGCCCGTATTATATAGGGACACTGCCACCCACCATCACGCTGCTGTGCCTCTTTTTCGCAGCGGCCAAAATTTATATTTTCTAGACGTTCCTATTGCAACTCAGAAGAGCCATAGAGCAAGGGATGTCGGGCACAAAATAAGCAAGAAGCTGATCAGCAATCAGTAGTCCCCGCCGGGCAAGACCTTTGTGATTATAAAACAAGACCTTTGTGATTGTAAAAATATTGCGCCCCTTGTGTGATTTCCTTCACAAAGGGCGCAACTTTTTATCTTTAGTAATGGTGAAATAATAAGTTCGGCAATTTTTTGTTCGAATCTTGCGTCTGATGGGAAGTTAGGAGAAAGGAGTGTAGCGGGCTACACGACTGCCGACGCGCTTCCAAGCAGAACAAGAGACGGATAAAAAATGGTGAGAGAAAGGAAGATAAATATTTTAAACTGTATGAAGTTATTTTTTCACCATTACTTAGATGCTCTTGGTAGCCTGTTCCAGCCACTTGCGGTCGGCTTCATCCTCCAATTGAGGCATCAGCACCTCACGGACTCTCGCGTGATAAGCATTGATCCAAGCTACTTCTTCCGGACTCAACATGGAGACGACCACAGGACGCATATCGTAAGGACAGAGCGTCAAGGTTTCAAATTCCAAGAACTTGCCGAAGTCAGTCTGCACGGATTCCTTTGTCAGCAAGATGTTCTCTATGCGGACCCCGAAGCGGCCTGTCACATAAATACCGGGTTCGTCGCTCACCGTCATTCCAGCACGGAAAGGCACCAGTGTACATCCACGGTTGTTTTTGCGGATTTGTTGAGGTCCCTCATGAACTCCCAAACGGGAACCGACACCATGTCCGGTACCATGACCAAAGTCATAGCCCTCCTGCCACATCGCGTAACGAGCTGTAGTATCCAGCTGCAATCCGGTGATACCTTCAGGGAAACGACAACGGGCCAGTCCGATATGCCCTTTCAAGACCAAAGTATAGACACGGCGCTCTTCTTCTGTCAAATCGCCCAAAGCTATGGTACGGGTGAGGTCGGTCGTGCCCCATTCATAATGTGCACCCGAATCCAGCAACAGCAAGCCCTTGGGCTGTAATTCTACATCGGTTTCCGGTTCTGCCTCATAATGTACGATGGCTCCATGCTCCGCATAAGCCGCAATCGTAGCAAAACTCAAAGAACTGTAACCAGGCTGTTCGGCACGGAAGGCTGTCAGTTTTTTATCCACTCCGATTTCCGTCACTCCTCCCTTTGCCACGTTTTCATCCAGCCAGTGGAGGAATCTCACCATGGCGACTCCATCATTTATCATTGCACGGCGGAAACCTTCTTGTTCAACTTCATTTTTCACAGCACGGAGGAGTTCTACAGGCGAATCGACCATTTCATATTCGATGTCCTCACCATCAAGGAAATCCACGACACCACGGGAGATGGTCTTAGGTAAACCCAGGCAAATAGCATTCCGTCCCGCCATAATTTCAATACCCCTTCTCCATTCGTTGTATCCATAAACGCGGATATCCTTACTATGAAGGTAATCCTGCACCTCAGCAGAGAGTTTGTCCTTATCAACATAAAGAATAGTACGATCCTCCCTAACAAGCAAATAACTGAGGAAGAATGGATTGTACTCGATATCACCACCACGAAGATTCAAAATCCAGGCAATTTCAGAAATATCATTGAAGAAGAAGCCATCCATAACCACTCCCTGACTCATGGCGCGACGGATTGCACTCAGTTTATCCTCTACCGAAACACCAGCCGCAGACATCGGCTGGATATAAATCTCGGATTTAGGGAAGTCTGGACGCTCCTTCCATATCAGAGAGAAAGGATCCTCTCCCACATCTTTCAATGCAAAGCACCCATCACTTGCCAGGCACTCGTACATCTCCTGCGACATCATCTCTCCACAATAGCCCACATCCTCAAAGTCATCACCGATTTTCTTCTCCAGCCATTCACACAGACAAGGCACCCCCGGCTCTCCTTCCCTCATCAACTGGAAAGGCGTATCTTTCAATTGTTCCTCAGCCTGCAGGAAATAGCGGGAATCAGTCCATACGGCACCATCCTTGAGTGTCACCACTGCCATGCCGGCCGACCCCGTAAAACCAGTAAGCCATTCTCTGGCCTTCCAATGGTCGGGAAGATATTCACTGTTGTGGGGATCCATAGTAGGAACGATGTAAGCATACAAATCGTTGTCCTTCATCCATGCGCGGAGAGCTTTCACGCGCTGGGCAATTGATTTATCAGTTGCATTCATAATCGTTTGATTATATATTCTCAAAAGTCACCGGTACAGCCAGTTCAAACATGGGCTTAGGGCTGCCCCTCCGCCGGCATCCGATGTTCTGTTAAGATAAGGTTTATATCCAATATTCTTGGAGCAAGTCGCTCATATGCAAATATAACGTTTGTTGGAATATCTCGAAAGACATTTCCCCAGTTTTTCAAAACATTATCCTCCCTTATCATTTCCAATACCACCATTTTCCAAGAGATTACACCTGGAGAAAAGCAAATTGTAAGGGAAAAGCCAGCACCTCTCACAAAAAACTGGGACACGAGCTCTGAAACATGACTAAATGCAGCCATATCTTTGTAAGTGTCAGCGGAATTGTTTATTTTTGCAACCCAAATAACAAACCAATTTTATGAAAAGATTTTTTACCGCTACCTTGCTCTTATTCGTTGCAGTTTTCACTGCCGTACAAGCGCAGATTAATTTCAAGGTATCGCAGAAGCGAGTAAGTCCGACTGAAATTGATGTCATCTTTACCGGTACAGCCGATGCGGGATGGCACGTGTATTCTACCAACATTCCCGATGGTGGTCCTAATCCTGCCGTTTTCGGTGTGGACAAGTCCAAGGGTGTAGAACTCGTTGGTGGTTTGAAACCTGGTCCTGGTGCTAAGACCCAGTTCGACCCTATGTTCGAAATGAACATCACTTTCTTTGAAAACAAATGTACCTTCACCCAGCGTGTCCGTTTGACTGAAGCGAACTATGAATTGGCCGGTTATTTGGAATACAGCGCATGTAACGATCAAAACTGCATGCCTCCTACAACAGTAGAATGTTCTGTAAAGGGTACTGACGGTCCTAAGGCCGCAGCTCCAGTTGTAAAAGAAGACAAAAAAGATAATATCAAGGAAACTCCTGCTCAGGAAGTCGCAAAGACTGAAGAAAAGGCTGAAGCCGAAACAGTTACAGGAACTCCGACAGTCGCAGACACTGCCGCAGCAACTCCGGCAACCACTCAGAGCGCCGCTTTCGGTGGTGACGACTTCTTGTGGACTCCTGTTATTGACAAGCTGGAAAGTTTCGGTCAGGAAAACATTGGCAGCCAGGCACTTTGGTACATCTTTATTTTAGGTTTCGTAGGCGGTCTGATTGCTCTCGTCACTCCTTGTGTATGGCCTATCATCCCAATGACCGTAAGTTTCTTTCTGAAACGTTCAGGCGACCGTAAAAAGGGTATCCGTGATGCTGTGACCTATGGTATCTCCATCGTTGTCATCTACGTGACTCTCGGTCTGGTCATCACCTCTATCTTTGGTGCCAGCGCATTAAATGACCTTTCTACCAATGCGATATTCAACATCTTGTTCTGCTTGATGCTGGTAGTTTTCGCAGCCAGCTTCTTTGGTGGTTTCGAAATCACTTTGCCTGAATCATGGGGTTCAGCCGTCGACAACAAAGCTGAAAAGACAACCGGTCTCCTCTCCATCTTCTTGATGGCGTTCACCTTGACCTTGGTATCTTTCTCATGTACCGGTCCTATCATCGGTTTCCTCTTAGTGGAAATGAGTACAACAGGCGGTTCCATCCTTGCTCCGACAATCGGTATGTTAGGTTTCGCCATCGCTCTGGCCTTGCCATTCACCCTCTTCGCATTGTTCCCAACTTGGTTGAAGAACGCACCTAAGGGCGGCGGCTGGTTGAACATGGTGAAGGTAACCCTCGGTTTTCTGGAATTGGCCTTCGCTTTGAAGTTCCTCTCTGTAGCCGATTTGGCTTACGGCTGGCACATTCTCGACCGTGAAACCTTCCTTGCTCTCTGGATTGCTATCTTCGGTCTCCTCGGCATCTATCTCCTGGGCTTGATCAAGTTCCCACACGATGACGAAGACGAACACCATACCAGCGTACCTCGCTTCTTCATGGCTTTGGCTTCTATCTCTTTCGCTATCTACATGATTCCTGGTCTCTGGGGTGCTCCTTGTAAGGCTATCAGTGCTTTCGCACCTCCTATGTATACTCAGGACTTCAACCTCCAGCCTGCCGAAGTAAAACCATTCCTCGATTACGAAGAAGGTATGGCTTACGCTAAGAAGCACAATAAGCCAGTTATCCTCGACTTCACCGGTCATGGTTGTGTGAACTGCCGTAAGATGGAGTCAGCCGTATGGGAAAACAACCGTGTGGTACCTTACCTCACCGACAAGTACGTCATCATCTCTCTCTACGTAGACGAGAAGGCGAAGTTGCCAGAAACCATCACTGTCAACGAAAACGGTCAGGAACGCAAACTCCGTACTGTAGGTGACAAGTGGAGCTACTTGCAGCGCAGCAAGTTCGGCGGTCAGACCCAGCCATTCTATGTATTAGTAGACAACGAGGCTAACCCACTGAACCGCTCTTACTCTTACGATGAAGATGTAGACAAGTTCGTCAACTTCTTGGACAAGGGTTTGGAGAACTATAACAAGACAAAATAATCTCTACACGAGACAAATATAAAAAACAGCAACGACAACCTCGTTGCTGTTTTTTGTTGTATAAAAACCATTGAACCGATTATAGAGGAATCCGGTCACCCTACTCCATCCCTCCAATTCCACCTCAAGCTAGAAAATCCATCCCCCTCTTTTGGGAATGTCTAAAATCTGGAAACCTCCCAACACCCTCTTCCAAAATTTCTAATCTCTAACCAGAAATAAATTGTTATCTTTGTCCCGTTCTGAGAAAAATGTAAAAATACCACAGAATAAATACCCTAAAATCTGATATCATAATAATTTATGGCTTCACTTAGAGAAAAAATTGGCTATGGCTTTGGTGATATGTCATCGTCAATGTTCTGGAAGATTTTCAGTGCCTATCTTCCCTTCTTTTACTCCAATATTTTCGGGCTGAGTCTGACCACTGCCGGAGTATTGATGCTCGTCACCCGTATTTGGGATGCGATTTCCGACCCTATGATGGGTATCATTGCCGACCGGACGAACACACGCTGGGGCAAATACCGTCCTTATCTGCTCTGGATGTCCATCCCATTCGCCGCAGCCGGCATACTTCTCTTCACCACTCCCGAATTCTCGGAAGAAGGCAAGACGATATGGGCATTCTTTACCTATATACTCATGATGACGCTCTACACCGCCATCAATGTACCTTATGGTTCCATGCTCGGTGTCATGACAGACAATTCGGACGAGAAGACCGTATTTTCCTCCTACCGCATGTTCTTTGCCTATGGTGGTTCATTTATCGTCCTAGCCGGTTGGGAGCCTCTCTGTCAGTATTTTCACCGCATGCAGGGACTTTCAGGCAATGTCGCCAACGATCCCGCTTCCTGGCAATATGCCATGATGGTGGTGGCAGTTATCTGCTGTTTCCTTTTCATCCTGACCTTCGCCATGACCCGTGAACGCATCAAGACCACTCCGAAGGTAAGTGTCGGACAGGACCTTCTCTCCTTGCTGAAGAATGCTCCCTGGTGGATTTTACTCGGCGGCGTACTGTTCTTCAACTTCTTCGGCGCCATCCGTTATACCACCGTACCTTATTTCTTCTCCTCTCTTATCAGCCCGGACGCCACACTCCATCTTTTCTCTTGGGAATTTGCATTCTATGCTGGTATTTTCTTCTCTGTAGGCGAAGTAGCCAATATGGCCGGGGTAGCCGCCACCACTCCTATTACACGTGCTATCGGCAAGAAACCTACTTTCCTATATAGTCTGATACTCCTGGCCGTCCTCACCGCCGGTTTCTATTTCATTCCGATTACCAGCGGCGGATTTTGGATGATGATGGTATTGCAGATACTCATTTCCATCCTTACCGGTATCATCTCCCCGCTGACATGGAGTATGTATGCCGACATCTCCGACTATGCAGAACAGAAGTTCAAGACCGCCTCAACCGGTCTTATCTTCTCCTCCTCTTCCATGGCGCAGAAATTTGGCGGTGCCATCGGTGCTGCCGGCGTAGTGGCCCTGCTGAGCGTTGTAGGCTATAACACCTCGGAAAACGCCGTACAGACTCCCGAAGCCATCGAAGGACTGAAGATGCTCATGAGCTGGGTTCCTGCCGGTGTAGCTTTACTTTCAGCCTTTTTCATCGCCATCTATCCATTGAATACCAAACGCATGAACGAAATCAACAGCCAGTTGAAGGTGCAGCGCAAAACAGACGGCTCTATCTAACCAGATATTTCTTTAAAAACATAGAAGCGGATCCGCTTCCTCCTGTGGAAATGGGGCCGCTTCTTTTTCTGTCAAGATACTTCCCACCTTTTTGCCGGCAGCCGGCTGCCTACCGGTTCCATTAGCCCGTTCCCCTATCAAGGAGAAGACCGCCAAGGGACAGGACCAGATAGCTGACGTCCCTTATCACAGGCTGCCACTGGCAAAGACAACCACTAAAGCGAAAATATCCCCGGACCGCACGACGATCCGGGGATATCTATCTATGACTTTTATTTGAATTTCTAATTCCGACTACTTACTTATCAAGCTTCTTTCTCAAAAGCAGCTTCTTCCGCAGCGCGGATAATGTCTTCACGCTGATTGGAATAATCTTCTTCAGGACGAGCTTTCATCGCAGCCTTGGAAGGATGCACTTTCACTTCGGCATCGGCTGACTCAAGACCTGGACAACGCTTTCCACGTGGACGGCGGTTGTTCTTCTTTGCCTTCTGCTTGAGTTCGGCCTCGACTACTTCCTCTATCTCGGAAATTTCGGGAAGCGCACAGGCTTCCGGGGCTTCCATAGCGGTGCGTACTTCCTTTGCATGGAAGACTTCATCAATAAACTGAGGTTCGCGACGGAACTTAATCAGTGCCTCTCGAGCGGCAACCTGCTGGCTTTCCTTCTTGGAACGCGCCTTGCCCTCACCGGCTACCAGTCCCTCAACAACGACCGCACTGCGGAACAATGGATTGTTGGTGCCTTCGTTCTCGATATTTTCCAACGTAAACTCTGCCTGAATACGGTTTTTCTGACTCCACTCCAAGAGTTTGCTCTTGAAATTCACTTCTTTATTCGCCACACCGTCAATATCGAGCAGACGTCCGATAATACGGTTTTCGATAAACCACTGACAGTAGGCATATCCGCGGTCGAGGTAGGCAGCGCCAAATAAAGCCTCAAAAGCATTACCACCGATATGATTACCTGTCTGGCTGGCTTGTAAAGAAGAGTGTACCAATTTGTTCAAGCCCAATTCAGCAGCCAATTTGTTCAAGGAAGTACGCTGTACAATCTTACTGCGTGTGCTTGTCAGAAACCCTTCGCGCTTACGGTCAAAACGATGGTAAACGATGTCACTGACAACAGCTTCCAAAATAGCATCACCGAGAAACTCCAAACGCTCATTGTTCAAGGGACGTCCCTTTGAATTGCGATAAGCTTGCGATTTATGGGCAAGGGCCACACGGTAAATCTCAAGATTATGTGGATAAAAGCCAAAGATGTCATACAATGCAGAGATTAATTCCTTATCCTTACGAAAAGGAAGCTTCACCCTGTCAATAATATTGGATAACATATTTACAAAATATAAAATTACAAAATTTGCGAACTTGACCCGTAAGCAAACACTCTGAAAAACGACTCAGACATTTACCCGCATCAAGTCCGCAAATTCATATATTAAAGATTACTCTTCGTATTTCTTCACGATGCAGCAAGCGTTGTGACCGCCGAAGCCGAACGTGTTGCTCAAAGCTGCGCGAACAGGACGTTCCTGAGCCTTGTTGAAGGTGAAGTTCAAATTGTAGTCGATATTTTCATCTTCATCACCTTCTTCGTGGTTAATGGTTGGAGGAACGATGTCGTTCTGAACAGCCAGACAGCAAACCATAGCTTCAACACCACCGGCAGCGCCGAGGAGGTGACCAGTCATAGACTTGGTTGAGCTGATGTTGAGCTCGTAAGCGTGCTTACCGAATACCTGGAGGATAGCCTTAGCTTCAGAGATATCACCGACAGGAGTTGAAGTACCGTGTACGTTGATGTAGTCGATATCTTCAGGCTTCATACCTGCATCTTCGAGAGCAGCTTCCATAACGAGGCGCGCACCCAAACCTTCTGGGTGGCTGGCTGTGATATGGTGAGCATCTGCTGACATACCTACACCGGCAACTTCGCAATAAATCTTTGCACCACGAGCCTTAGCATGTTCCAACTCTTCGAGAATCAGGATACCCGCACCTTCACCCATGATGAAGCCGTCGCGGCTCTTGCTGAATGGACGAGAAGCGTGTTCTGGATCGTCGTTACGAGTAGAGATAGCGTGCATAGCGTTGAAACCACCTACACCAGCAGGCCAGATAGCAGCTTCAGCACCACCAGTTACCATAACGTTGGCCTTACCCAAACGGATGAGGTTGAAAGCGTCGGCAATAGCGTTGGTAGAAGAAGCACAAGCTGAAGTTGTAGTGTAGTTAGGGCCATGGAAGCCGTACTTGATAGAGATCTGACCAGAAGCGATGTCTGAAATCATCTTAGGGATGAAGAATGGGTTGAACTTAGGACCAACTTCGTCCTTAGTCAATGCATAGTAACCAGCTTCTTCTTCGAATGTATGGATACCGCCGATACCTACACCGAGAACAACGCCAATACGGTTCTTGTCGATAGTTTCGAGATCCATGCCGCTGTCTTCTACAGCTTCCTGAGCTGCAGCAACTGCGTACTGTTCGTAGAGGTCCATCTTGCGGACTTCCTTACGGTCGATGAAGTCGGTTGCCTTGAAACCCTTTACTTCGCAAGCAAACTGAGACTTGAACTTAGAAGCGTCGAAGTGAGTAATAGGAGCTGCACCGCTGACACCCTTCTTCAAGTTTTCCCATGATTCGGGAACTGTATTACCTACTGGGGTCAATGCGCCCAAACCAGTAACGACTACTCTTTTTAATTCCATGAGTTTTCTATTTTTATAAAAAATTGCAAATTGCGAATTTGCGAATTTGCAAATCACCTGCGGTCGTGCCGTTCAGGAAATCGCAAATTTGCAAATTCGCAAATTCTTTTCTCTATCTAAGTCATAGAGAAAACTTGTGGCTTTTTCAAAAATTATGCCTTAACGTTAGCTTCGATGTAAGCGATAGCGTCACCTACAGTAGCGATCTTTTCAGCCTGATCATCTGGAATAGTAATCTTGAATTCCTTTTCAAATTCCATGATGAGTTCTACAGTGTCAAGAGAATCAGCACCGAGGTCGTTAGCGAAGCTAGCTTCGTTCTTTACTTCTGCTTCATCAACGCTCAACTTGTCAACGATAATTTCTTTTACTTTTGCTGCGATATCCATAATTGTTATACTTTATGAGTTAATAATTTTTTGTTTTCTAAGATTTGAGTGCAAAAATAGAGTTTATTATTAGAATAAACAAGTATTTATGCAAAAAAAGAGGGATAATTTGCACATTTCCATACCATTTGTGCCAAACTCCGGTAAATTAGGACAAAAATATGAACCATTAGGATGTACTTGCCGACACAAACTGACGTATTCGCCCGTACCCCATGGAAAACGTCTACCAATCAAACATATACAGACTCCTTCCGCATCTTTTCGGGAAATACAGGAAAGAGAAACTGACAAGTATCCCGAACCTGAACAATTACGAAGAAATACGGGAAATGCAACAGCTGTACCGGGAAACCGGATAAGGATACGGCCTGACAAAGTTGGGGAAACAAGAGGATCTCACTTGTGGAAACGGATTCTGATATCAAGACAAAAGATAAATCAACCGCTGTCACGCCTAGACAACGGCAACCCACCCTAGACTTCATAGCCAACCTGCCAACTCTATCAGTTCTAACGTTCAGGACCCATCTACGATAAAGCCTGCACACCTCACTGAAAACGGGAAAAAGAGACCGATCTAGAGTTTCCATGGCACATGGAAAAGAGTCCACTGTCCGTTAGAAAAAGTCCATAGGCCTATGGACTTCTTGGAAGACTTGTATTTTCATACATCTTCCTTATAAAAGTCTCCCGTTCTCTTCTATTTTTTCCCCATCCGGATGCAAAGATGAGGGGGAGGCAAAAGGCACCCCGACCTACCATGAAAAGAATTCGGAGTGCCCACGAATAAAGAATCACTAGAACTATGTAATCCTAGTTTCGTAAACGTTATTCCAGACAGAAGGCTGCAGAAAATGGCTAGTTATCACTTCGGCTGCGATGATGCTGACCAATATCTTCGAGATTCCGCATCCGACACCAGACTCCACCGATGGCAGCCTTTCAGCAGCGATGATAGAATCAAAATGTAGACCGTAACCATTACTTTCCGTTATCAGATTCTATTTTCTGCTGATGACAAATAGGAACAGAAATCCCCACTATTTTTCAACTAAGTCACTACAGGTCTGAACCTGCAGCAACTTAGTTCCCCTCTCTGGTTGTAAGTTTTTACACTTCTCTGTCTTTCCGGCCGGCACCGGGCATGCCTTCCCTTGCCAGCCGACTGAAAAGGCCACCAGTTTCATCATTGCTTTTTCTCAAGCATGTCGACAGCCTCTTTGCCTGCGTCAATCATATTCTTGCAATTGTCGGCCACTCCCTGCAGCTGATCAAAGACCTTCTGTACCTCAGCATCATTCTTGTCTATTTCGGCTTGCGTTTTCACACTGAGGGACTGAAGCAGAAATTTCTTGGTATTTTTCAACACTATGGCTGCATTTTTTCATCAACATAATTCTCGACAAAAAGGATATCATCTTCGGCACCGGCAGCACCTCGCATGAAGGTGTCAAATTTATCCATATTTCCGACCAATAGTCTTGCCGAGAGCTTCAGTACATCCATCTCATCCGCATCCACCAGGCGTACATCGGGATGTACATTCACCTTCTGTTCCTCTGTCATCGGCTTCACGAGTTTCAGACGCAACTTCATCCGAAGACTGCCGTCCTTATATATTAAGGAGTAGGTGCCGGGGACAACCGACAAATATTGTCCGGTTTCTCCATAGGCAGAGGACTGGTCAACCTTTATTTGCAAAGTATTTTCATCGGAGACAGCTTCGGCAGAAGTTTCTTGTCCTTCTGTATCTCCTCCCTTGGCGCCGTCTTTCGAGCCACAACTGAACAAGGACAATGCCATCAAGACAATAGCGAAACAATTAAAAAACTTTTTCATAATCAACTTTTAAAACAATAAAATCAACGTACATTTATTACTGCATAAATACAATAGCAACAAACTCCTAATTTCAAAAAAGTGCCCATAAGGAAAGTGAGGTAGGCTGCGGTCGTGGTCATCAAAGTTTCATGCGACGGCATCTTCTTGCTAAGTTCCATGAGATAAATGACACCAAAAGGAAGTATACCGAAACAGAGAACTAACCAGCAAATCATGGCAAAAACACCCGTACTTTCGTCAACCACATAGAAAAGCAATATCAAGCTGACCAGCGAACCGATAATGGAGCCTCACTTGCCTTGCTTGGTAACTTCGTGAATACGCTCAGTAACTTTAGGAATGTAGCGTTCCGAAATTTTGGCCAGAATGACGACCAAAGCACAGATAATCAATGTCTGGGTGAAAAAAGCTGCACTCCACCGACAAACTGGATTTCCAGAATACCTAGATAAGTAAGGATAGGACCAGGAAAACGGTGTACAAAACATCCTAACACACCGAAAAGCATCATAATAATACCGATAGCCCAAATAATGATAGTTCCCATAATTCTTTATCGTTTTAGTAATGGTGAAATAATAAGTTCGGCAATTTTTTGTTCGAATCTTGCATCT
>SAMEA104404103__coassemble_392_pt1 | contig 32243 bp, 29 predicted proteins | sample SAMEA104404103__metabat2_high_PE_061 | metagenome-assembled genome bin SAMEA104404103 (sample SAMEA104404103) | Balaenoptera acutorostrata | reverse complement strand
AAGGAAGATAAATATTTTAAAACTGTATGAAGTTATTTTTTTACCATTACTAAACATACAAAAGAGATATTTCAATAGCCCCCAGTCTTTTAAGGAAAGTCCGATATCAGGATCCCGACATCTTCATGCAGCATTTCCAACCGGGCAATAAAAAAAGAGGCATTCGCTTGAATGCCTCTCCTTGTTTTTTTAACCAAAGATTTAGAGCTGGTTCTTTTCGATATCCTTGAAATACTTGTAAGTACCAACCTTGAGTTCTTCACAAGCAGCTTCATCACAAACGATGATACCATGCTGGTGCATCTGAAGAACAGAGATAGTCCACTGCTGAGTTACAGGACCTTCAACAGCAGCCTGCAAAGCGCGAGCCTTGTTGTGACCGTTGCAAAGGATAAGAACTTCGCGAGCTGACATTACTGTGCCAACGCCTACTGTCAAAGCTGTAGCAGGAACGTTGTCAGGGTTACCACCGAAGAAACGAGAGTTAGCAACACGAGTGTCAGTAGTCAAAGTCTTCTGACGAGTACGGCTAGTCAAAGAGCTACCTGGTTCGTTGAAAGCGATGTGACCATCAGGGCCGATACCACCGAGGAAGAGGTCAATACCACCAGCTTCCTGAATCATCTGTTCGTAGTGAGCGCATTCTGCTTCAAGGTCAGCAGCGTTACCATTGAGCAAATGGATGTTTTCCTTTGGACAATCGATGTGATTGAACAAGTTGTTAGCCATGAAAGTATGATAGCTTTCAGAGTGGTCTTCTGGCAAGTTTACGTATTCATCCATGTTGAATGTTACAACGTGCTTGAAGCTAACGCGACCTTCCTGGTATGCCTTAACCAAGCCCTTGTACATACCCATAGGAGAAGAACCTGTTGGCAAACCCAAAACGAAAGGCTTTTCAGCTGTAGGTTTTGCAGCATTGATTTTATTTACTACATAGTCAGCAGCCCACTGTGACAACTTCTCATAATCCGGTTCAATGATTACTCTCATAATTGTAAAATTAAGATTGTGTTAATAGTTAATAACTCTATCGCAAAATTAGAGAAACTTTATTATACTACAAAATTTTTCCCCCTTTTCTTAAATAATAGTGAGAATAACCTTAAGTAATGGTAAAAAATAACTTCATACAGTTTTAAAATATTTATCTTCCTTTCTCTCGCCATTTTTTATCCGTCTCTTGTTCTGCTTGGAAGCGCGTCGGCAGTCGTGTAGCCCGCTACACTCCTTTCTCCTAACTTCCCATCAGACGCAAGATTCGAACAAAAAAATTGCCGAACTTATTATTTCACCATTACTAAAGTTAAAAGAAAAGTGAAACAAATAAAATGAATATAAAGAGAAGAAACCTGAGAAATCTGATAAACCGACGTGCTACAGCCAAATACTAAAACCGGGACATCGGCTGCTGTTCTTCAAGATATTTTATTAAAATCATACATTTTCACAATAAATTACTATCTTTGCTACTTGAACTTATTACGTAAATTCAAATAATACGACACACTTAATCGTTTGGAAACGAATTACGACAAAAGTTTTTGATTATAAAATGGAAACCATGAATTCAAATTCGAGCACACGAAATACCACATATCCTCTTGGACACATAGAAACATTTAAATGCATCACCGATTCCAGAGGTTCGTTGTGTGTCGCACAAAGTGATTTGTTACATGAACAATTTGATATAAAGCGCATATTCTGGATCCACGGGGTTCCCGAAGGCGCTGTCAGAGGCGAGCACGCCAACCGCAGTTGCTCAGAACTTTTGGTTGCAGTAAGAGGAAGTGTGAAGGTTTGGCTTACAGACGGATTTTCTGAAAAAGAAATTTTGTTGGACAATCCCCGCGAAGGACTGTACATCCCCCCTATGGTATGGTGCAAGTTAAAAGACTTCACTTCCGACTGTGTCTGTCTGTGCCTCGCTGATCAGAATTACGACGAAACATTATATATCAATCAATACGAACAATTTTTAAACGAGACCTCCCATGGCTGTCGTAATCTATAATCAAGATCATAAGGAACCGTGGGACGAAGTTGTGAAATGTGCGAAGAATTCGACTTTTCTGCTTGAGCGCAACTTCATGGACTATCACAAGCAACGTTTCAAAGATTGTTCTTTACTCTTTACAGACTGCAAAAATAGGTATGTAGGGGCTTTGCCCGCCAATATTTCCAACGACGGGCGGACCATCTACTCTCATGGAGGTCTCACCTATGGTGGGTTACTGATAACCAGAGAGATTCACTTGGGAGAAGTCAAAGAGATGCTCAAAGAAGCAGCCTCCCTGTATCTGAACAGGGGTGCAGAGACTTTGGAATATAAGCCCACTCCATATATATACCATAAATATCCTGCACAGGAAGACTTGTATTGGTTGTTTAGGAGTGAGGCCTTGTTGAAGTCGCGTACGGTTTCCACTACTATCGATTTACAGCACCCTCTACCCTTCAGTACACTCAGAAAGAGAAAAGTCAAGAAGGCCATTTCTGAGAAATACAGCCTTTCGAAAAACGCACCTGAGGATTGGGAAAGTTATTGGAACATATTGTCTGATGTGCTCGAAACGCAGCACCATACTCATCCTGTACACAGTTTACCCGAAATACTTGATTTGTACAGCAAGTTTCCAGCCAACATCCAGCTTTTCACGGTAAGGAACGGCTCTGAATGCATTGCCGGCTGTGTTATTTTTGATTGTGGCAGCACGATTCATGTTCAATATATTTCAGCAAACGAGGTCGGGAAGCGAACTGGTGCACTCGATTATCTCTTCAGTGAACTGATAAGCTTCTACGCCAGCCAAGGCAAAAAATATTTTGACTTTGGCATCTCTACAGAAGAAGGCGGTCACTACCTCAATGAAGGTTTGCTTTTTCAAAAAGAAGGATTTGGCGGCAGGGCTGTCTGCTATGATTCTTACACCATTGATTTAAATAAATTAGCACAATTATGAAAGTTCCGTTTTTAGATATCAAAGCGATCACACAAAGTTTTGAGCCAGAGTTGTCGAAGAACTTGTTGGATGTAGTTCATTCCGGATGGTATCTGAACGGACAACAAGTACAGCTTTTTGAAGAAGAATTCTCTCAATTTACCGGCACCCAATACAGCATTGGAGTGGGCAACGGATTGGACGCACTGACTTTGATTTTGGAATCTATGAAAGATTTGTATCATTGGCAGGACCAGGATGAAGTCATTGTACCAGCATTCACCTTCATTGCCACCGCCGAAGCCATTAGCCGTGCCGGTCTGACTCCCGTATTTAGTGACGTCAATGACAACTTCTTGCTCGACACAAATCTGATTACAGAAAAAATCACCCGGCGTACACGTGCCATACTCCCCGTCCATTTATACGGCAAGATGTGCGATATGCCCACCATTCTGTCCATTGCCAGTCAATACGGTCTCAAGGTGGTCGAAGATGCCGCCCAGGCACACGGCTCCCTTCTCAAGGGCAAGAGAGCAGGCAATTGGGGAGACGCTGCCGGCTTCAGCTTTTACCCCGGAAAAAATTTAGGAGCCTTAGGCGATGGAGGAGCGGTCGTTACCGACAATCCGGAATTGGCCGAACGTGTTAGAATACTCGCCAACTATGGAGCACAAAAGAAATACCATCACCAGTATTTAGGACACAACAGCCGTCTTGACGAAATACAAGCTGCCGCTTTGCGTGTAAAACTCGGGAGACTGGATGAAGACAACGACCAGCGCCGGAAAATAGCAGCTCTCTACCATCAGCAGTTGGACAATACCTGTTTCCAGACTCCTTATCATGGAAACGTCACAGACAGCGTCTTTCACATATATCCGCTTCTGACTCCTTGCCGGGAAGCCTTGCAAACCTACTTGCTCGACAACGGCATTGAAACACTGATACACTACCCTATCGCCTTGCACAAACAAAAGGCTTACTATTCCCACCGGGAGGAAAATCATCCCAAGGCGGAAAAGTTTGCGGAAGAAGAACTCAGTTTGCCAATCAGTCCGCTGATGTCCACAGCAGAAGTAGAATATGTTATTAACAAGCTTAACCTTTTCACACTATGACTTTAGATATTTTAATTTGCAGCATTGATAAAGGAATCGTACGAGTTGAAGACGTATTGCTTCCTCAACAAGATAACATAAGATATATAGTATCCTACCAGTATACAGACGAACGATATTTGGATTTGTTTCCTCAAACATTGAAAAACAGGAAGGACGTATCCATCTTCAAATATGCCGGTCAGGGATTGTCAGCCAACCGGAATCTGGCTTTGGAAAAAGCAACCGCCGATTTAGTCATGTTTGCCGATGACGACACTCACATCAGTCCGAATATCGTAGAAACAGTCAACAATATTTTTGCTAAGGATACCACCCTGGACGTAGCATTCTTCTGCGCCAGCACATATACAGGAAAACCCTTAAAGGATTATCCTAAAAACGATTTTGCCATTCAGTCTCTTCCAAAGACCTATTTCACCTCAACCATCGAGATGGTATGCAAACGGACCAAGGTTCAAGGCTACATACGTTTCGACGAAAGATTCGGATTAGGTACCAAGTTCCTGACTTGCGGTGAAGAAGAAATCTGGCTGGAAGATGCCTTGAGACATAAATTGAACATTCACTACTATCCCATCAAGATTGTAGAAACTTCCACGATGCTGAAGAAGTCACTCATTTACGTAGATGCCGGCGTACAACGCAGCAGAGGTGCCATAACCTATTATCTGCACGGCAACATCGCATGGTGGCTGAGTTTCCAGTTTGCTTTGCAGTCCGCAAAGAACCGTATGTGCCATTTCTGGCCTATGATGAAGCATTTGTGCGAGGGAATCCAATATATGCGCCATACTAATTAGGAAAGTTCATGCAAAACCAGATATTGGAAGTTCTTATCTGTACAATCAATGAAGGTATTATCAAGGTAGCAGACCATCTGCTACCTTCTATTTCTTATGTCAAATACCTGATTTCCTGGCAACAGACGGAAGAGAATACGGCAGAAACACCAAAGTCATTGTTGGAGCGCAAGGATGTAAAAATTGTTCCCTTAAAAGGAAAAGGCTTAGCTGTCAACCGCAACAATGCAATCCAAAATGCCACCGGGGATATTCTGGTTTTCTCCGATGACGACACACGCTACCAACCAGAATGTTTTGAAAATATCCTGGAAGCATTTGCCCAATTCCCCGGCACTGATATTATTACCTTTCAAATGGCTGACATTGACGGGAAAATAAAGAAAAGATACTCAACGGACATTTTCAAATATGAGGAAATGCCCAAGGGAACCTACTTTAGTTCGGTGGAAATCGCATTGCGACGTACAGACCATCCCATTCTTTTCGATACCCGTTTTGGTCTTGGCGCCGAAGTACTTTCCTGCGGAGAAGAAGAAGTCTATCTGCACCAGGCACATACAAAGGGATTGAAGATACTCTACTATCCGAAAGTGATTGCTTACACCCCCCAGGAGACCACCGGAACCAAATTCCACACCGAAATAAAAGTAAGAAGGAGCAAAGGCGCCGTATTATACCTCCTGCACGGATATGCCGGTGCCGTTTTGCGCTGTTTCAAATTTGCCATACAATCACAAGGTCGTCACAAATTATCCTATTTCAAGGACATGTATGAAGGCATACAATATATAAGAAAAAATGAAAAGTAACCTACTCTCCATTGTCATCCCCACATTCAACCGTGCCTCCACCCTTCCTCGTTTGTTTGCGTCGTTACTTGAAATCAGCTACTCCCCCATTGAGATTGTATTGGTTGACAACCAGTCCACAGACAACTCCCTGGACTTGTGTCTCGACTTCCAGCGGCTGCACACCAGTTCCACAAGAACCATCAAGGTCACAACGGAAAAAGAGAAGGGCGCCTGCTATTGCCGGAATAAGGGTATTTCGCTAACTCAAGGCGAATTTATTTATTTCTTCGACAGCGACGACGAAATGTCCCCCACCTTTTTAGAAAATCTTTATCCATACTGCAAGGACAATGACCTCGTATGTGCACCTACTGTGATGTATTTTGAAGACGGCAGCCGGAAAGTTCGTTCCTGCATTCCCAGCCACCATGTTTACGACCATATACTCTCAGCTTCCCTGTCTACCCAAAGCATGCTGATCAGAAGAGAAGTTCTTATAAAATACGGGAACTGGGATACCCATTTACCAAGATGGAACGATTGGGAATTGGGAGTCAGACTGCTCTGTTCCACCCGGAAAGTAAAATGGTTGACCTCCCAGGCTTACCATAAAATATACCAGCATAAAAAAAGTATCAGCGGAAAATCGTTTGGCGAAGATTACGAAAACTTGCTCGCCAGCATATCGAAAGCAGAAGCAGACATCCGCTCCTCTGCTTTAGACCGGAAAGAAGTTAAAAAAAGCCTCAACGCATTGGCCGCAAAATGTCTGTTGCTTTGTGCTGAGTTATACAGAGAAGGAAATTTACAAAAAGAAAAAGAATGCTACCATTTCGCCCGGACACTGATGCAAGATGCTGCCACAAGAATTCTGACACCGGTCATCTATTTCTTCAACAAACACCATCTGCCGGGCTCCTGGCGATTATACCTGGCACTCTGCAAATGCCATTAGAGCAACCCCACCTCCACAAACATCTTACGGTAGAATTCTGCTTTCTTTTCTAGTTTCATGGGATAAGCCCTACTGCTGCTCGGCATGCGATACAGTTTCATGACTCTTCCTTCAAAATCAAAATTCACGCTTCCGCCTACCGGGGGCTGTTCCAAATGAAAGAGGGCACGGAGCGTATCCGTTGCTTTCTGTCCCGTTGTCACGATAGCACCACATTTCGGAATATTCCTTAACAATTCCGGAACATCGGTAGTTTCCACCACCTCCAGTGCGGCGTCAGAAGCATTTCCTTTGAGACGACGTATCGCCACCGCCGTATCATACAAGGCAACCCCTTTCTCCTTCAAGAATGCCTGCAACCGGTCACAAACAAATTTTTTATTTTCCAAATCCACAAAAGCATTCTTATCCTCTTTAAAGATGTGACCGAAAATCCGCCACATGTCGTTTTGCAAATTCGGATAATAGAAATTCATGGACCATCGCTTTTGCTGGGGAGGGAAACTGCCCAACATCAGCAATTTTGCATTATCTGGAAGAAAGGGTTCCAAGGGATGATATTCTATTTCAGGTAATAAAGTCTCCATTAACGATATTCTTTACGACGGTTAAAACACAAGCCAAAATAAATATTCAGATAACTCACGGAATTGGTCAATGAAAGGCGTTCGCGCCGGTAGTCATACAAATGATTGACGAACGAAGCCCCGGCGAACCACCGTGAATTGTTCCACACCAAACCTGCCCTGGTGATAAAATCGATATTCAAATTTTTTATATTCAGCCAGAACTCCTCCCCCGATATCTTCTCACCCTTCGCTTGCTTGTAGCCCACAGAAGGTACCAGGGAAGCTGAAAAAAGGCAGTTTTTGGCAAATACCCAATTGTAGGCATAACCGCCACTGACACTATAATTCCTATAATTTATCTTATTGAATTTCAGTTGGTCCACCACCTCGGTGCCTCCCAAAGCAGGATTTATCAATTTCTCCGGCAACAAGGTATGGTCAAAGGTGATTTTCTGTTTATCATAACGGATACCCAAAATCCAGGATCCGCAGCTTTTGCGTTGCACCGTACTCTGGGCAAAGGCCGCAGGATAAGAAAAGCGTTTGTGATTGAATACATAATAAGCGTTGATACAAGCCGTATAGGTATTCAATCCGTTAAATCCCTTGTAGCGCATATCGGTATCTCCGAAACCGTCGACACGCTTTATCGTAAAATCACCAGTATTTCGAATATAGATCAAATCCGCCCCCAGCATTGAACTGTAGAGACTTAAATTAAATTCAGTAGTCTTGCCTGCCGCTTTCGGATGTCCCAAGTCAAAAGTATAACCCAGAAAAATCCACCGCCATCCAAAATAAGGTCCTATTTTGAATGCAGGATTAGGAGAGAGAAAGATACTTTGCGATTCTCCGTTTTCCGATTCCCCTTTCAAGCGAATGTCCTGACGGAAATTCGTATTTTGAATCATCGCCGTATAATTGTAATAGTTGGGGATGATATAAGCGGTGTCCATCGCATTGAAGGAACGGACAAAACGTACAAAAATATTACCGGTGTGCTTTATCTTTTTCTTGAGGACCTCCGTTTTAGATAAGGGTACGCTATCCTCCACCAATGAGTCATGACGGGCCACAACGCCCCTCTGCTCATAGGCAAATGAATAGTGTGTCAATACAATGAATATCAAGACTAAAGTAAAACGGAACCACATAAGATATCGTTACTAACGTTACAATTTACCCAGGATTCTGTCAACCACCCAATTGACGGAGGTCGCACTTACACTGTCACAGGTACACACGGCTTTATTTTGCAGATGCTCGACAACCAGTTTGATAAGGGGATACTGAACATACTGCGGATTTTCCACCACAATTTCCTCACGACCACGCTCTGTATGCAATACAATCGGTTCGTAAGTAAATACAGAGAAACAGATAGAGCCGCTGTCACCAAGTATTTCGATCCGGTCCTCCTTGGCAGACTGATGGGCAACAAAACACCAAGAGCCGGAACCCGGCAGACCATTGGCAAAACGGAAACAGGCACTCACCGTATCTTCCGTCTCATACAAGCCTCCGCGGTTGGCTTTGAAACCTTCCGCTTCTATAATAGGGCCGAACATCCCTTGTAACAAATCGATTTGGTGCGGAGCCAGATCATAGAAATAGCCGCCTCCTGCAATGTCCGGCTGCACACGCCAGGGAAGGTTCTTGCTGTTGTAATCCAAATCGCGTGGAGGCACAGCAAAACGAATCTGTACATTGATGACATTGCCAATGGCGCCTCCCAGCACCAATTCCTTGACACGCATGAAATAAGGAAGGTAACGACGGTAGTAAGCTACAAAACAGGGAACGCCTGTAAGTTCTGCGATACGATTGATACGGCAGCAATCTTCATAATTGGAAGCCATCGGTTTCTCCACATACACAGCCTTACCTGACTTCATGGCCATAATCGCATAGGTGGCATGAGTAGACGGCGGCGTAGCTATATAGATGGCATTGACTTCCGAATCATTAATCAATTCAAGAGGGTCAGTATACCACTTTTTTATCTGATGACGTTCTGCGTAAGAACGCGCTTTCTCCGCATTACGGCTCATCACCGCAACGACCTTCGAACCAGGTACGACATTAAATGCCGGACCACTCTTCTTTTCGGTAACCTCACCACATCCGATAAAGCCCCATTTTATTGTTAAGTTTTCTGACATGTAGCAAAGATAGCATTTTTTTCAGTAACTTTGTGGCGCTCTAAAATAAAAAACAATTTAATGGAAACAAACAAGATATCCTCAGAAACTGCCAAGAGCAAACGCTCAAGCATAAAAGCATGTATCATTGAAAGTTGGAAGACTTTTGCCATGCATCCGGGAACTTTTCTTAAATATTTATGGTTTCACCTGTTGATAGCAGGTATTGGTTTCGGACTCTTTTCAGCAGAAGTAAACAAGTTTAATACAGAACACATCCTTTCTACTCAGAAGTTCATAGAATCGGGTATCGATCAGGAAGTGGCAAATGCCATTTTTGCCCCCTCCACTTCGGATATACTTATTGCCATCACAGCCTGCCTGGCTTTTTTGTTTTCCACCTATCTGATGTACGGAGCCATCTATACCCAGATACGTTTCTATAAGGCGACAGATGCCCTTCCTTGTTCCGGTCCGTTTTCTTTTTGGAAAGAATTGCGTAAAGATGGATTGAGGGCTCTGATGTTTGACATTCTCCTGCTCCTGGTCACCAGCCTTTCCATCAGCCCGGTGGTTGTTGCAGCTTTTTACTTTAACCCCTGGATTTTGTTAGGCATCATACCTATTCTTATCTATTGGGCAGTAATCGGATACAACGGACGTTTGCAATATGTTGTAGAACAAAAAAGTTTGAAAACTGCCATCAAAAACGGCTTCCATACCGGACATCACAAATTTGGCGGCTTTTTCATTTTGATTCTGCTCACCAGCATTCCATTGGCCTTGGTCAGCGTCATCGTTTTCCAACCAGTTTCTTTGTTCCACCTTGCCAGTTGTGCAGACCGCGTACCCACCCTGGCTGGTTACCCTTCAGGTATCGCAGCAGAATTTCTGCCTGTACATATTCTAGTGGCAACTGCCGGGTATTTTATTTATAATTTTGTTTTTGCCCTCCAGCAGTGGCCGCTTGCGCTCTACACATCTGCTGTATGCGGAAAAACAAAGACCAACGCTTAAAATACTTTTCCATTTTTATATTCAATAGCCCGTCCTTCAAAACGGGCTATTTTTGTATTTTATCGTCCTTGCACAGACCTCCGCAAATGTTAAAATCCAAATAAACACATTTGGATTCTGTGCGTATTTTTATTATCTTTGTATTAGATAATGCGAGAGGAAGAATAGTTCGTCTATTCTTCCTTTTTTTATAGTAAAACTACCTATTTTCCCGTAAAAACTACAAGCCATCTATTTTAAAATAGCTCCTATGTATTTTTATTTTCCTCAGACATAAAAAAATCTACATCCGACATAAATTCTTTTACCTCCTGTCGGCGGGGCGATAGTATAAATATTTATAAATAATATTAAACAGCCAGTTAGAATACCAGCAGGAAAAAACCGCATTTCACAATTGTTAGAAGGGTTCTAAAAAGGATTTATTCTGATATGGATTCCCCCCAAAATCCCAATTACAGCTGATAAAAGATGAGCAGCCCCCACCCATACTGTTGTATAAAAAGGAAGTAAGCAAGATCTTCAGACTTGTTTTACAGTCCTACCGATGATTCGAAACTCAGAAGATGTGGCAGACATACAGATTTATTTCGCACCAATGTTCAATAAATGCTAAAACCTCCCTTATCTTTCCCCGTCATTGTACCCTTTCAGCATAAAAAGCGCTAACTTTGCACTCGCTTATAAATAGACATATGGAACCAATACACAAAATTAACAAAGTTGAAGTACGCAATCTGCAAATTGAAGATTATACCCAACTTTCTCAATCGTTCAAAAGAGTCTATGCAGACAAAGACGTTTTTTGGACACACAAGCAAATCGAAACCTTGATAAACATCTTCCCTGAAGGACAGGTTGTTACAGTGGTAGATGACAAGATTGTTGGTTGCGCCTTATCCATCATAGTAAACTACGACATGGTAAAGGGAGACCACACCTACGCCAAGGTAACAGGAAATGAGACCTTTTCGACTCACGACCCTCATGGAAATATCTTATATGGAATAGAAGTATTTATTCATCCGGAATATCGGGGTCTGCGCCTCGCACGCCGTATGTACGATTACCGAAAGGAACTCTGCGAAACCCTGAATCTGAAAGCAATCATGTTTGGCGGCCGCATTCCAAACTATCACAAATACGCTGACTTGATGAGACCCAAGGAATACATTGAGAAAGTGCGTTCCAGAGATATTTACGACCCTGTCTTAACCTTCCAGCTTTCTAACGATTTCCATGTTAGAAGAGTGATGAAAAACTATCTGCCTAACGATGAAGAATCCAAACATTGCGCTACTCTTCTGCAATGGGACAATATCTACTATCAGCCACCTACGGAAGACTACATCGAAAAGAAGACGACTGTCCGCATTGGTCTGGTACAATGGCAGATGCGTCCCTACAAGACCTTGGACGATGTTTTCGAACAGGTAGAATTTTTCGTAGACGCGGTCTCCGACTATAAGAGTGACTTCATTCTTTTCCCAGAATATTTCAACGCGCCGTTGATGGCAAAATACAATCACCTGGGTGAAGCTCAAAGTATCCGTGGTTTGTCTGAATTTACAGAAGAAGTGCGTGACCGCTTCGTCAATCTTGCCATCAGTTACAACATCAACATCATCACAGGAAGTATGCCTTACATGAAAGAAGATGGCGGTTTGTACAACGTCGGTTACCTCATCCGCCGCGACGGCTCCTACGAGATGTACGAGAAAATTCATGTCACACCCGACGAAATCAAGAGCTGGGGTCTTACCGGAGGAAACTTGGTGCAGACCTTCGACACAGACTGTGCAAAAATTGGCATCTTGATTTGCTACGACGTAGAATTCCCGGAATTGTCACGTATTATGGCAGACCAGGGCATGCAGATTCTCTTCGTCCCCTTCCTGACGGATACTCAGAACGGTTATTCCCGCGTGAGAGTTTGCGCACAGGCCCGCGCTATTGAAAACGAATGCTTCGTCGCCATTGCTGGTAGTGTAGGCAACTTACCTCGCGTGCACAATATGGATATCCAGTATGCACAATCTGCCGTATTCACCCCTTGCGACTTTGCATTCCCAACGGACGGACGTCGAGCAGAAGCCACACCGAATACTGAAATGATTCTGGTTTCGGATGTAGACTTGAATCTCTTAAATGAAATTCACACTTACGGTAGTGTACGAAATTTACGAGACCGCAGAAATGACCTTTATGAATTAAAGCTCAAGAACAAATAATAAGGCGTAAAAAATCCTTCGAACGAATTCGTTCGAAGGATTTTTTGTTATAACCTTTATTACCATTCAATGGGCTTGATGGTAAACTTCACATGTTTACCAGTCTGCTTCCCGATATAGACAGAAGTCAGTGTAGTATGATACTGTTTAAACAACTGGTTGACCGGATGCTTTGCAGAAATTTTCAATCCGGTAATAGTCTGTGACTTTATAAAATCCAAGTCCTTGCAGAAACGTGGAAAGTCGACTTGTTCCTCGTCAACCTCATAGGTCGTGATGTATTCTTCATCCACCAATTCCACAGAAGTCATCACGATGCCGGGATCTACTTCCCTAGGACATTGTCTGTTCATCTCCTCCACTTTCGCTTCCAATTTGTTGGAGCTTTTCTCCAGTTCTTCTTTTTCCACCTCAATCATAGTTTTTGCTCCCGAGGTATTCTCAAAAAACTGTTCCGGATCGGATGCAGTTTCTTTATTATCTTTTTTATCCCCACAAGCTGTGAAACATACCAGAACAAGGACCAGACCTAATAAAAAAATTACTTCTCACCTAAATCTTCTATTTATATTACACTATAATTTATTGAACTGTATTCGCTATATTCAACATCCTACTCAAGCGCTTTTTCTCATTAATACAGTAGGTCTTCAGAATCGTCTCCTACATATCGCGCACAGGTAAAGACGGCATCTTCCATCAGACAGCAATACACCTGGGACAACTGCGAGGACCCTTCCACTCTCGCTTCCAGTATCAACGAGTTTGATTCACGCCGGAACACACTGGTGCGAATACCGGCTTTCAATTCCAAACCAGGAAGATCATACAATTTGTAAACACTTTCCTTCGCACTCCACAAAAAGGTGGCAAACAATTCGGGATTCTCTATTTCAGAAAAATCATATTCATCGTCTTGCAGAAAATAGTTTCTCAAATGATAAGCTCTCGCCCCCACCTGTTCGATATCAATCCCCACGGGCTGGACTGAGACAGCAATGGCAGCCAGTCCATTCGTATGACTGATGCTGATTGCTCTCCCGCCACCGGCAAGGTAAGGCTTTCCACTCTCCAAATAATGGATTGCCGCATCGGCACCCAGCATTTTGGCCAACAACACCCTGACAGACAACCACTCTTTTCTGCGTTTGACAGATTTATACTGGACATAAGGGGCTTTGGATGTGCAAGAAGCATCCGGTAATAAAGAAATCAAGTCGGGAATATCCTCCTCAATTTTCCAGAAACCGAGGTCTACAGATTTTAGGAAACCACTTTGGAAAAGAATCGGCTGAAACTGTGGCATAAACAATAATATAATGGGGATACAAAACCGACACAAACCCGAGATTCAGAAGAACGCTGTTATCTGAAGGTTCATGAGTTGTAGGAAAGGTGAAGTAATAAAATGTTGTTTAGAATATAAAACAAATGGGACGGACTGTGTCATCCATCCCATCAGGTTATTGTTGTACTAAGCCTACTTTAATTTTACTGATACGCTGACGCTGAAGTTCGATAACTTGGAATGTCAGGTTTTTACATACGACCTGCTGGCCTTCTGTCGGAATTTCGTTCATCAATTCCAAAACGAAACCGGCAAGAGTCTCGGCTTCTCCGAGATTTGCATCGTATTCTTCACGAGAAACGCCGATGGCTTCAAAGAAATCAGCAATAGGTGTTTTTCCTTCAAATAAGAAACTGCCATCCTCCGCTCTTTCAAACAAAGGAGCTTCTTCATCATATTCATCCTGAATCTCACCGACAATTTCTTCCAGAATATCTTCCATGGTCACCATACCCGAAATGCTGCCGTATTCGTCTACTACGATAGCAATGTGCACCTTGTTGCGCTGGAACTCACGCAATAAGTCATCAATCATCTTTGACTCTGGAATAAAATAAGGTGGACGGATTAAAGTCTGCCATTTGAAATCTTTGCCCTCGTTGCGATACCTCAACAAGTCCTTGACATACAAGATTCCCTTTACCTTCTCATGCGCTGCATCAGTGATTGGAATTCGAGAGTAATTGTTCTCCACCACACATTCCATGACTTCTTCAAAAGTCGCGGTAACACTCAAATCTACGATGTCAACACGCGGAATCATGACTTCCGCAGCAGTTTCTTCACCAAAATGTTTTGCACCGGTTACGATATCCTCGGTGTCATCGACAACGCTTTCTACTGACTGACTAGTCTCAGTCGGTGAAGTTTTATCCACCTTTCTGCGATAGAAAGCGATGGCAACTATAGCAAGCAGAATAACGCCTACAACAAAAAATATTCCATTAAGATCAACCATAATTATGCTTATTTACGTTAGCTTTTTAATGAACTCGCATTCATTAAAAAGGGCAGTCCGACGGAGGCTCGGACGTATGACTTTTCACAGTTGTTTCCTTTTCAGCTGCCGGCGACGCCGGAGCTCCTTTGGCAGCCACATTCGTCTTTGGAGTCAACATTTCCATATTGTCGGCCCAGACTTCTGTAACATAACGTGTCTTTCCCTGTTTGTCCGTATAACTACGGGTACGCAATTGTCCCTCAATATAAAGTTTGTCTCCCGAGTGTACATAACGTTCAACAATCTCTGCCAAACGACGCCAAAGTAAAACACGATGCCATTCTGTACGTTCTGGAACCTGGGTTCCGTTGGGCAAGACATAACCTGGAGTGTTGGTAGCCAGACTCAAAGTTGCAGTAGCCACACCATTATCAATATAACGGACTTCAGGTTCTTTCCCTACATTACCGATCAACATTACTTTATTTAAGGACATAACGATCTAATTTTAATAAGTTTGCCTTGAAGAAGGCAAACTGTTACTTACTAATTATTTTAACGAATACGATCAGCCGCACGGACCAATTCCTCGTCCTTGTGAACCCCTCTACGGCCTAACAAGGCAAGAAGGAAAGACAATACAGGGAAAACAATTCCCCAGGTTGGCAAGAAGCGGACTTCGTGAATAGTGCCATAAGAATAGCCATAAGCGACATAAGTCAGAGCAAACAACAGAATGACTGTCAAGAGAATATTGCTCCAAGCAATCTGCATACGACGGTTCTTGAATGACAGCAAGCAGACAAAGGCCATGACAATACTGATAATGGCAAATACCATCATTCCCCAAGGAGTGCTGGTCTCACCACCGGTCAGTGAAGTCAGTGCCACACTGTTTAAATCATAAACGACCTCACCATTCTGGTCTAAATATTTAGCCAATGGTACACAAAAGGTAAAGGCCGGTAATATCCCGGCCAATAAAAAATATACGCTTTGTATGCGCTGTATCATAATTCAGTATTTAACTTATCCTTATCCTTGTTTGGATTGCGGAAATAAATTTTCTTGTTCAGGAATTCGTCAGCTGCAATGAGAGTCGCCTTTGGAAGCTTTTCGTAGTAACGTGAGATTTCAATCTGTTCACGATTTTCGAAAGTCTCTTCCAAGTTATCATTTGATGATGCAAATTCCTTCAATTTCTTAGAAAGGTCCTCTTTCATCTTAACTGAAATCTGATTTGCTCTCTTACTCATAATAACTACGCTCTCGTAGATATTATCAGTACCTTCACAGAAATCCATCAAATTGTGTGTCACCGTGTTAGTCGGTGCTTTACTCTTTTTATAATCCATTATGACAAAAATTTATTCTAACATGTAATTATTCTTTCTCACCTTCCTTGTTGACCTTCACATACTTCTGAGCCTTTGAAAACATCTCTTGAGCTTCTTTCATATATGGAGATTCTGGGAATTCATTGGTAAAACCATAATACTCGTCTATGGCGTTATGATAACGTTCTTCCTTCTTTGCTTCGATACTCTGCTTTGCCAAATCAAATTTGGCACGCAAAATCATGATGGCAAATTCTTCACGACGCGAAGTAAAGGGGTAATCACGAATGGCATTCTCTGCTGTAATGATGCAAGCCTGATAGTTGGAACCACCTTTAGCGCAGTTGCCGAAATAAGATCCTAAGTCGAAATACAATTTGGCAGACAGATATTCTTTCTCTACCAACTTATCTTGCAAATCAAATATCAATTTCTGAACTTCCTCGTTAAAACGACTGGTCGGATAGATTTCAAGAAACTCTTGGAACTCGTTGACAGCTTGATAAGTCGCTGACTGATCCAACTTGGTTTCCGGTACAGTCATGTACAAAGAACGGCCACTATAGAATCTTGACTCTTCTGCAAACTGTCCCTTTGGATAGGACTGATAATATTTTTGGAAATAGGCCTGAGCCGAAGTGTAATCGTGTGCCTTATAGCTTGCCATACCTAAAAGGTACAGAGATTCTTCGCCTTTGTCAGTACCCTTCAATGACATTACCACATCCTGCAGTAAAAGGCTCGCCCGGTTAAACTGTCCCAAAGCATAGTATTCCTTGGCTGACTCATATTTATATACATAATCGTTCGTTTTGGTAACGTAATTATAATTTCCACATGAAGTCAATACAAGGGAAACTGCAGTTATAATAATTATAGTTAGATGTTTCATGTTGATAATTTGTTGCAAATTTAGCAAAAGCCATTGAATTACACAATACATCCATTGAAATTTCAAGCATTTTGAACCCGTAAAATGGGAGGCAAAATAAGAATAGGTGCCACTTGCCAATGAAAAGGGTTAAAAATTAGACTGAAAAGCGTCGCTGTCCCCATTTTCCCCAACGACAAGTAGGGCTGCCGGCTTCGCAAACTTCCAGACTGCGGGAACACGGTCTGACAACAGGATTCCCTTTGAAAAATATAGAGAATATGATATTTATTCCTACCGGCTCTATTGTTTCAACTCTCAAAATAGCGTAACTTTGCATATATGAAAAAATTTGAATTACATTCAGACTATTCCCCTACTGGCGACCAGCCCGAAGCCATCAAGCAGCTCACTGCCGGCGTACTAGACGGTGCACCGGCCCAAACCTTGTTGGGCGTGACCGGATCGGGTAAAACATTTACCATAGCCAATGTGATTGCCAACATCAATCGTCCGACCTTAGTACTCAGCCACAACAAAACTTTGGCTGCACAGTTATATTCCGAATTCAAGAGTTTCTTTCCGAATAATGCCGTAGAATATTACGTTTCTTATTACGACTATTATCAGCCTGAAGCTTACATCGCCTCCACTGACACCTATATTGAAAAGGACTTGGCCATTAATGAAGAGATTGACAAACTCAGACTCGCAGCGACCTCTTCCCTGCTTTCAGGTAGAAATGATGTCATTGTGGTAAGTTCCGTTTCTTGTATTTATGGTATGGGAAATCCTGCTGCATTCTACGAGAATGTGGTAGATTTGAAAGTCGGAAAACAAATGGGACTCAACGTCCTGCTCCGGAAACTGGTGGATTGCTTATACTCAAGGAACGACGTGGCACCCAAAGCTGGTAATTTCAGAGTAAAGGGAGATACGGTCGACATTTTCCTTGCTTATGCCGATGAGATCATCCGAGTTAATTTTTGGGATGACGAGATTGACGCAATAGAACAGGTCGACAGTGTATGTGGTACTAGAATGGCTACGTATGATGAATACAAGGTATATCCTGCCAATCTTTTCCTTACTTCGAAAGAGACCCAGGAGCTGGCTATCAGGAAAATGCAAGATGATTTAACTGAGCAAGTGGCGTATTTCAAAGAGATTGGTAAAAACCTGGAAGCCAAGCGTCTTTATGAGCGCGTCACTTACGACATCGAGATGATACGCGAATTGGGACACTGCAGTGGCATTGAAAATTATTCAAGATATTTTGACGGCAGAGAACCCGGAACGCGTCCTTATTGTTTATTGGACTTCTTCCCGAAGGATTTCCTCATCGTCATAGATGAAAGTCATGTGTCCGTGCCGCAAATCAACGCCATGTACGGCGGCGACCGTTCCCGAAAGGAATCGCTCGTCAATTACGGTTTCCGCTTGCCGGCGGCCATGGACAACCGTCCGCTGAAGTTTGAAGAGTTTCACGAAATGGCCAAACAGGTAATATACATCAGTGCGACACCGGCAGATTATGAATTGGCAGAAAGTGACGGTGTCATTGTCGAGCAGGTCATTCGACCGACCGGACTTTTGGATCCGGTGATAGAGGTAAGGTCAACCGATTATCCTGTCGACAACCTGATGGAGGAGATTCAAAAGTGCGTAGAACTGGACCAGCGTACGCTTGTAACGACCCTTACCAAACGAATGGCAGAAGAACTTTCCAGTTATTTGTTGAAAAATGGCATCAACACTGCTTATATACATAGTGACGTTGACACCATTGAGAGAGTCCAGATTATGGAAGATCTGAGAAGAGGCATTTATCAAGTTCTGGTAGGTGTCAACTTGCTCCGAGAAGGCCTCGACTTGCCAGAAGTCGCACTGGTAGCGATATTGGATGCAGACAAAGAAGGGTTCCTTCGCTCTCATCGGTCACTGACACAGACGGCAGGACGTGCTGCACGAAACGTAAACGGACGTGTCATCATGTATGCGAAGAAAATCACTCCTTCCATGCAGCAAACGATTGACGAGACCGAAAGAAGAAGATTGAAACAGATAAAATACAACGAAGAACACGGCATTGTTCCAAAACAAATCAAGAAGAGTCTTGACAAGATGGAACTGGCTGGTTTGAAGAAAGAAAAGACTGAAAACAGAGGACATGCGGAATACCAAATCGGTAATGCAAATACAGCAAAAGTCGCTGAAAGTAGTCCGAAATACAAGAAAGAGCTGCCAATTGAAAAGAGAAAAGAAATTTTGGAAAAGCAGATGAAAGAAGCTGCCGCAAAATTCGATTTCATATTAGCCGCACAATATCGAGACGAATTACTGAAATTGGAAAAGTCATAAAAAAAGAGGGTGTGCCATAATGACACACCCTTATTTTATGGATTCATATTTATCCTAATGGATTAGAAGACCTTTACGAGTTCCTCTATAGTAGCCAAAGTCTGCTCACGAACAGGCACAAGCGGTAATCGCAAAACGTTCTGAATCTTCTTTTGAACAGACAACAAAGCTTTTACACCAGCGGGATTTCCATCCACAGTCATCTGCTTGTACATTTTGTTGAAGCGGCGATGGATTTTCAAAGCATCGGTAAAATTACCTGACAAAGCCAGGTGTACCATATCACCGAATTCTACGGGATAAGCATTTCCAACAACAGAAATAACGCCTACTCCACCAATGGTCAGCAGTTCCAAGGTTATTCCGTCGTCTCCGCTCAATACCTCGAAGCCTTCCGGAGCGTTTGCCACGATGTCCTCAATTTGTGCAATCTTTCCCGATGCTTCTTTGACAGCTACGACATTTGCGTTGTCCTCGGCAATTCTCAAAGTAGTGGCAGCTTCCATGTTCACGCCAGTACGTCCTGGTACGTTGTAGAGGACAACGGGGAGTTCTGTAGCCTTTGCTACCGCTGAGAAATGTTGATATAATCCTTCCTGACTTGGCTTGTTATAATAAGGAGTGACGATGAGCACACCATCAATGCCATCCAGCTTTTCTTCTTTTAAATAACGTACAACTTCTGCAGTATTATTACCGCCACATCCTAAAAGTAACGGTATACGCTTATCCACTAACTTGACAACTACATCAATTACCTGACGTTTTTCATCCAACGTCAGACAAGGAGTTTCCGCAGTAGTTCCAAGTACACAAAGAAAATCTACGCCGCCATCCAAATGACTCTTTACCAAATTTTCCAAGGCAACAAAATCAACACTGCCGTCAAGTTGAAAAGGAGTAACTAATGCCACACCTAAACCTTTAAAGATATTATTACGTCTCATATATTGAAAATTTCGTGACAAAGTTAACGATTTTCGACGAAAAAAGAAACATTCTTTTCTAAAAATGCAGACAGGCCAGCTCTGGCGTCCGCCAATTTTTCTTCCCACAAAGCAACGGAATTTTGTCCGACAACATCTGTCACATATTTGATAGACAGCAACGGAATGCCCATTTTCTTGCATACCATCGCTTCAGCAAATACTTCCATATCGACTGCATCGCCCGTCAAATCCGAATTTGCAGTTACGAAATCATCTCCCGTATTGATAATAAAATCTCCTTGAATATCTTTTCCCGAAAGACAGCTTGGCATTTTCCAGGACTTTGGACAATCTGTATGGATGTCGTATTCCAATCCAAAAAGATTCAAACGCTGCAAGTCACGGTCAACAAAATGATTACTCACGATGATGTCCCCAACCTGATGCGACAAAGTGCCGGCAGAACCGATATTCAAAACAAAATCGGGACGATATTCCAAAACGGCCTTCATGACATTCATGGCGGCATTCACTTTCCCAATGCCGGAAAGTAGGTAAATGACTTCAGAATCTGGTATAGATACTGGAAAATGTTCCAAATCTATAGCATTGACAACTAATACCTTTTTCATATCATATAGAAAGTTCCATTCTTTGCCAATACAGCAAAGAAATGGAACCTTTATCTACAGTTTGTTTTTATTCTTCCAACTTACGGTAACGGATACGCTTGGGTTCTTCCAAACCTAAACGCTTCGCCTTGTTCACTTCATAGTCACTGTAACTGCCTTCAAAGAAGAATACGTTGCCATCACCTTCGAAAGCCAGGATATGAGTACAAATACGGTCGAGGAACCAACGGTCATGGCTGATGACAACAGCACAACCGGCAAATGCTTCCAGACCTTCTTCCAATGCACGCAAAGTATTGACATCAATATCGTTGGTAGGTTCATCCAACAACAATACGTTGCCTTCCTGCTTCAAAGCCATCGCGAGGTGCAAACGATTGCGCTCACCACCTGAGAGCACTCCGCACTTCTTTTCTTGATCAGCACCAGAGAAATTGAAGCGGCTCAGATAAGCACGTGCATTTACATCACGACCACCCATACGTATCAATTCATTTCCCTGACTGACTACTTCATAAACAGTTTTAGCAGGATCTATATCACGGTGCTGCTGGTCAACATAAGATAATTTTACAGTCTCACCGGTTTCGAACGTACCTGCATCGGGAGTTTCCAAACCCATAATCATACGGAACAAGGTAGTCTTTCCCGCACCGTTAGGACCAATGACGCCGATAATACCGTTAGGCGGCAGCATGAAATTCAAATCGGTGAACAAAGACTTCGTATCAAATGCCTTAGCGACATGCTGGGCCTCAATGACCTTGTTACCCAATCTAGGACCGTTAGGGATAAAGATTTCCAAGTGCTGTTCCTTTTCCTTCTGATCTTCATTCAGCAACTTGTCATAAGAATTCAGACGAGCCTTACCTTTGGCCTGGCGAGCTTTAGGTGCCATACGTACCCACTCCAACTCGCGTTCCAAAGTTTTGCGACGTTTGCTGGCCACCTTCTCTTCCATCTCCATACGCTTGGTCTTCTGATCGAGCCATGATGAATAGTTACCCTTCCAAGGAATACCCTCGCCACGGTCCAGTTCAAGAATCCAACCTGCCACATCATCCAAGAAATAACGGTCGTGGGTGACCGCAATGACAGTACCTTCATACTGATTCAAATGCTGTTCCAACCAGTCGATACTTTCAGCATCCAAATGGTTGGTAGGTTCATCCAATAAAAGGACATCTGGCTTCTGGAGCAATAAACGGCATAAAGCAACACGGCGGCGCTCACCTCCTGAAAGGAATTCTGCTTTCTGATCGGCAGGAGGACAGCGCAATGCTGACATGGCACGGTCCAGACGGCTGTCAAGATTCCATGCGTCAGTTGCATCCAGGATATCCTGCAATTCTCCCTGGCGGGCGAAGAGTTCGTTCATCTTGTCTGCATCCTCATAATACTCCGGCAAACCGAACTTTTGATTGATTTCCTCATATTCAGCCAAGGCATCCACTACATTTTGCACGCCTTCCTGAACAATTTCCTTAACTGTTTTATCATTATCCAAATGAGGCTCCTGCGGCAGATAGCCCACACTGTATCCTGGTGAGAAGACTACTTCACCCTGGTAATCGTTATCCAAGCCTGCAATAATCTTCATCAAAGTAGATTTACCCGCACCATTCAAACCTATGATACCGATTTTTGCACCATAGAAAAATGAGAGGTAAATATCCTTCAAAATCTGTTTGTTGGTCTGTTTGATTGTCTTGGAAAGACCAACCATTGAAAAAATAATTTTCTTATCGTCAACTGTTGCCATAATAAATTAAATCTGGACGGTTTAGTATTTTATCCGTTTTGCACGAGGCTTTCGGATTGTTTTATTCTTGTACAAACTTACGAAAAGTTATCCAATTAGCATCAAAACAAAACATTTAGTTTCTATAAATGAAGCAGGCATAAATAAAAAAGGAAAGCCACATGATATGAGACCCTTAAGTCTGCATGCGCTTTCCCTATTTTATACATCACTCCTTCGTGGCATTCGGTTTCTTCCCGTCTCTTGGAGTAGTTCGTTTTCTGTAATATTTCGGTTTCGTGGTCTTGCCGTCTGTGCTCTTGGGCTGATGGTGACGGAACTGACTCTTTTCTCCCCCATCCTTAGAGTTTTCTCCTTTGTGCTGAGGTTTTGAAGAAGAGTGGACTTTCTTAGTTCCCGGCTTATTTCTGTTATTGCGGGACTTATGATGGGATTTGGTTTCGACAACAGCCGGAGCTTCCAAGCCCTCCGGCAACTCATTGCGCGGAATCTTGATATCTAAAAGTTTCTCAATATTTTTGAGAGCCAGCTGGTCTTTCTCACCAATCAGCGTAATGGCGCGTCCTTCACGACCTGCTCTGGCAGTTCTACCGATTCGGTGCACATAATCTTCAGCATCGTGTGGAGCATCATAATTGATGACCATGGTAATATCATCGATGTCAATACCTCGGGCAACAATATCTGTCGCCACCAATATATTAATACGCTGAGCCTTGAAGTCGAGCATCACTTCATCCCGCTGCTTCTGTTCCAAATCGGAATGCATGGCTGCCACATTGAATCCCATGCGCAACAAATGGAGATGCAAATCCTTCACCTTCACTTTAGAAGAGGCAAAGACAATCACACGCTCAGGTTTTTGTGCTTTGAAGACAGACTTGATAATCTTGGTCTTGTCTCCTTCCTTGCAGACATATACGCTCTGGTCTATTTTCTCCGCTGGTTTGGAAACTGCGATGCTCACTTCTACAGGATCGTGCATGACATGACGGCCTAATTCAGCTATTTTCTCAGGCATCGTCGCGGAGAACAAAATTGTCTGCCGCTCCTTCGGCAACTGTTCTACAATTTTCAGAATATCATCACTGAAACCCATATCCAACATTCGGTCGGCCTCATCCAATACCAAATGCGTGGTACGGCTCAAATCCAAAGTTCCCAAATTGATGTGGGTGATCAAACGTCCTGGTGTCGCGATGACGACATCAGCTCCCTTGCTCAAGCTACGGCGTTCCTGCTCATAGCGGGCACCATCGTTACCGCCATATACCGCAACCCCGTTGATATCCATATAATAGGCAAAACCTTGCAGAGCCTGGTCTATTTGTTTCGCCAATTCACGGGTAGGAGCCATTATCAGACAATTGACTGCATCTGATGGATGTGGATTTTCACGGAGCAAAGTCAATAATGGCAGCAGATAGGCTGCTGTCTTACCAGTACCTGTCTGAGCAATACCTATCAGGTCACGCCCTTCCAATATATGAGGAATGCACTGTTCCTGCACTGGGGTACATTCGTCGAAACGCATGTCATACAACGCGTCCAACAAATCCTCATTTAAGTCTAAATCTGTAAAATACATTAAATTAATTATTGAGGCGTTCGCCTATATAAGATGAAAGCAATGATAGCAAAAAGAATATTCGGAATCCATACGGACAGCATTGGCGGCCACCCGGCATTGATAGCAAAGGTGGCAGATATTGTCTGGAACAGAATATACGAGAAACTCAATGCCAGACCGATACCGATGGAAGCTCCCATACCCCCCTTCCGCTTCTGTGACGACAAGCACACGCCTATCAACGTCAGGATAAACGCGGCAAACGGAGAAGCGAAGCGCTTGTGGTATTCAACTTCGAAGGTACTGACACCGGCAGCACCGCGAAGTGTCTGTTTCGATATGAACTCATCCAACTGCGGCAACGTCATCGTTTCCTGTTGGTTGTTCACATAAAAGAAATCGGAAGGTTCCATCATGATCATCGTATCCAACTTGGTGCCACGTGTGATTTTCTCACGAAGTCCGACAAAGGTTCTTATCTGATAATGACGCAACGTCCAACTGTATCGATGGTCAGACAAGGTATCGTACTGTATGGACTGGGCTGTCAGACTAGATACCAACTTCTTATTTGACAATTTGTCCAGAGAGAAGCCGTAACCGCTCTTTGTCTCGTTATCGAAATGAGTGATATAGGCCACGACACCAGTATCCACCTGCAACTGGACATTGTCCGCAGAAGTCACCTTTTTCTTCTTGATATATGTGTTCTCAAAGTTCACACGTGCGACATTGCCCCTTGGTATGACATAAGCCCCCAACAAGAAAGTGGTCATGGCGATAATGAAGGCTGAAATCATATACGGTCTCAGCAATCGCTTATAACTCATACCTGCTGCTTTCATCGCAATGATTTCCGAATTATCCGCAAGCTTTGAAGTAAAGAAGATAACCGCTATAAATACAAAAAGCGGACTGAACAAATTCGAGAAATATGGAATGAAATTCAGATAATAGTCAAAGATGATTTTCTGTGCCGAAGCATGGCTCTGCGTGAACTTGTCAATCTTTTCGTTAAAATCGAAAATAATGGCAATCGTAATAATAATCGCAATCAAGAAGATGTATGTACTAAGGAATTTCGTTATGATATAACGATCTATCCGGGATACTTTGAATATCCCGAAAGGGTTCAACAACCAACCCAGCACCTTGCCAAACCAGTTCATTACTTTTGCCAAACGACCTTTCATGTTTTTTATTTTTAGAGTCTACGCATCAGCTGTGGAACCATCTGTGCCTTCCACGCTGCATAATCATTCTGCAGAATATGTTTACGCGCTTCTTTTACCAGCCACAGATAGAAAGCCAGATTATGGATACTGCCAATCTGCAGTGCCAACAATTCTTTGGCTTTATAAAGATGGTGCAGATAAGCTTTGGAATAAGCAGTGTCAACAAATGAATGTCCAAATGGATCGACTGGAGAAAAATCGTCCGCCCACTTGGCATTGCGCATGTTCAGAATACCTTCTGAAGTAAACAGCATGGCATTTCGTCCATTACGGGTCGGCATAACGCAGTCGAACATGTCCACACCTCGTTCAATTCCTTCAAGAATGTTCACAGGTGTACCCACTCCCATCAAATAACGAGGTCTGTCCTTCGGGAGGATGTCGTTGACCACTTCAATCATTTCATACATTGTCTCAGCAGGTTCACCAACAGCCAGACCGCCAATAGCATAGCCTTCAGCATCGAAATCGCTCATAAATTTAGCGCTTTCCTGTCGTAAATCTTTATATACGCAGCCCTGGACAATAGGGAACAATGACTGATGATAGCCATACATCGGTTCGGTCTCATTGAAACGTTTGACGCAACGTTTCAACCAGTTATGGGTGAGATTCAGACTTTTGCGTGCATAGGCATAGTCGGCCGTACCAGGAGGACATTCGTCGAACGCCATCATAATATCCGCACCGATAGTGCGTTCGATGTCCATGACCTTCTCCGGGGTGAAGAAATGCTTGCTGCCGTCAATATGTGAACGGAACTCACATCCCTCCTCACTCAATTTGCGGATACCGGTCAGAGAGAACACTTGAAAACCGCCGCTGTCTGTCAACATTGGACGGTCGAAACCGTTGAACTTATGCAGACCGCCTGCCTTCTTGATAATATCCAAACCAGGACGAAGGTACAGATGGTAAGTGTTGCCCAATATAATCTGAGCCTGGATGTCATCTTTGATTTCTCGAAGATGGACGCCCTTTACACTGCCCAAAGTGCCCACCGGCATGAAGATGGGGGTTTCTATCTGACCATGGTCGGTAGTGATCAGTCCTGCACGCGCAGAACTGCCACTATCTGTATTTAAAAGTTGAAACTTTAACATTTTTCGGTGTCTTTTTTAGGTTCATCCACCACCAATTCGATGGCATGGTCTACTTTCTCATCCAACAAGGCAAAAGCAAGTACGTCTTTCACGTTCTCGACAAAATGGAAGGAAAGTCCTTCCACGTAGCGTTCGTTAATCTCTTCGATGTCCTTACGATTTTCCTCACTCATAAGAATATCGGTGATGCCCGCACGTTTCGCCGCAAGAATCTTTTCCTTGATACCTCCAACAGGCAAGACCTTGCCACGCAAGGTGATTTCACCTGTCATTGCCGTGTTAGCACGTACCTTTCGCTGTGTCAACGCTGACACAATGGAAGTGGCGATCGTGATGCCGGCAGAAGGGCCGTCTTTCGGAGTCGCACCTTCCGGAACATGGACATGCACACTCCAGCAGTCGAAGATGCGGTAGTCGAGATTGAAATCTGCAGCATGCGCTTTAACATATTCCAAGGCAAGCACAGCAGATTCTTTCATCACATCGCCCAAATTACCCGTCAAAGTAAGTTTGGCACCCCGGCTGCGGCTGACGCTCGTTTCGATGAACAATATTTCACCCCCAACAGCGGTCCAGGCAAGTCCGGTCACGACACCCGCATATTTATTACCTTGATAAATGTCACGGCTGAACATCGGTTTACCTAACATCGTCTCGATGTTCGAAGGACGGATGGACTTAGCCCACTCCGGTAATTCTTCCGTCATAGCATACTCATAAGCAATCTTACGGAAGATTTTTCCAATCTGCTTTTCCAACTGGCGCACACCGCTTTCACGGGTATAGCGTTCTATCAAAAATTCGACAGCTGCAGGCGTGAACTTGATAGTCGGACCTTCAGGAATCTCAAAGGTTTCCAGTTCCTTCGGAATCAAATGGCGCTTGGCAATTTCTTTTTTCTCCTCTGTCAGATAACCTTCCACCTCAATCAATTCCATACGGTCCAACAATGGGCCAGGAATGGTGTTCAAATTATTGGCAGTTGCGATAAACAGAACTTTTGACAAGTCATAGTCAATATCCAGGAAATTATCATGGAAAGCATTATTCTGTTCGGGGTCAAGCACTTCCAACAAAGCCGACTGGGGGTCTCCGTTATAATTATTCTGAGAAACCTTGTCGATTTCATCCAAGATGAATACCGGATTGTTGCTCTCGGCCTTGATGAGACTCTTAATAATACGTCCTGGCATCGCACCAATATAAGTACGTCTGTGACCTCGGATTTCGGCTTCATCGTGAATACCGCCCAAGGAGATACGGACATATTTTCTGTTCAAAGACTCCGCAATGCTTTTACCCAAAGAAGTTTTACCAACTCCCGGAGGGCCGTAAAGACAGATGATCGGCGACTTCAGAGTCTTGCGCACTCTCAACATGGCAAGATGTTCCAAAATGCGCTCCTTCACCTTTTCCATACCGTAATGATCACGGTTGAGGGTGCGTGAGGCATTCTTTATATTTAAGTTGTCTTCGGTTTCCTTCCCCCATGGCAAAGAAACGAGAGTCTGCAAATAGTTCAACTGAACATTATAATCGGGTGCCTGCTGATTGATACGTCCCAACTTTTCAACTTCACGGTTGAAAGTATCACGTATTTTTTCCGGCATCACCAACGTTGCGGCCTTCTCCTTCAACGACTTGACGTCTTCATTCTGAGCTTCGCCAAGTTCGCTCTGGATATTCTTGATTTGCTGCTGCAAGAAATATTCTTTCTGCTGCTGGTCCAATTCCTCACGAGTCTGATTTTGGATAGACTGCTTGAGAATGGCATACTGACATTCTCTGTTCAGAATGGACATCAGTTTATAGGCACGCTTCTTCTGGTCCTCCTCGGAAAGGAGCATAACCTTCTCCTCCAATGGGAAAGCCAAATTGGTACAGATGAAATTCACCAAAAATACCGGATGGCTGATATTTCGGATGGCAAAAATGGCTTCCTCGCGGACAGAATCGCTTGCACGCAATAAGCGGATGGTGGAATCCTTGCAAGCATCCACGAGGGCGTCGTATTCCTTATCATCTTTTTCAGGAAGTATTTCATTCAGTTTCTCTACTTTCGCACGAATGAACGGACGAAGACGAGTGGTCTGCTTCACTTCTATACGTGCATAACTTTGGAGAATAACGGAAGTCGTACCGTCAGGAAGTTCTATGACCTTCATCACCTTGGCCATAACACCCACAGGATACAAGTCTGTAAGAGTAGGAGCATCAACGGAGGCGTCACGCTGACAAACGACTCCAATCATGGATCCGTTTTTAACAGCATGGTCTATCAGCTGCAAAGAAGACTCACGCCCTACAGTGACAGGTGCAACAACACCGGGAAATAAGGTAAGATTGCGCAAAGGGAGTATGGGCAGTGTCTCGCCGACTTCCTTTTCGAACAATGATGCTATATCTCCATCAAAATCAGCAATCAAAGAAAAAGGGTTCTGTTGTAAATTATCTTTCGTCATATTTTCTTTATAATACACTTTGTATACCCTGTTTTATTAGCAAAAATCATGCCAGGGCGTCGTCTACACAATATATTTCTACAAGCAGACACAAAGTCGCGCCAAAGTTAGCTATTTTTTCCGACTTGCAAGGAAGGCAAACCGGCATTTCGCAATTAGTAATGGTAAAAAAACAACTTCATACAGTTTTAAAATATTTTTCTTCCTTTCTACCGCCATTTTTTATCCGTCTCTTGTTCTGCTTGGAAGCGCGTCGGCAGTCGTGTAGCCCGCTACACTCCTTTCTCCTAACTTCCCATCAGATGCAAGATTCGAACAAAAAATTGCCGAACTTATTATTTCACCATTACTTATTCTCTAACTTTGCAATTCAAATTAACAAAAAAGAAGAACCTATGTCACATTTTGACTTCAAACAATTCAGAATCTATCATGACAGATGTGCCATGAAAGTAGGAACCGACGGCGTTCTACTCGGCGCTTGGGCAAATGTAACCAACTCAAAAAACATTCTCGATATTGGAACAGGGACTGGATTGATCGCCATTATGCTGGCACAAAGATGCGATGCAAAAATCAGAGCTATCGACATTGACAAATCATCCGTAGAACAGGCCGAAGAGAACGTTGCTGCCTGCCCCTTCAAAGAACAAATCAGGGTGGAGCAAGACGACATCATGAATTGGGACCCCCAGGAGAAATTCGACAATATCGTCAGCAATCCCCCCTACTTCACCGAAGAAACCTTGCCACCGGACCTGGCAAGATCTGCTGCAAGACACACAGCTCACCTGACGTTTGAGGCACTGGTGGCCAACGCCCAACGCCTGATGTTGCCCGACGCGCTGTTCCAAGTCATCCTTCCATACACCAGTGTCAACAGATTCATTACCATCTGCGCACTTCACGGGCTCTCCTTACTGAAACGCACAGATGTTTGCACAAAAAGCGAAAAGCCCTTCAAACGCTCCTTGCTTTGCTTTATCAACAATATTGACGCGACTTGTCCCAAAAATGACATTTTACCATTGTCAGGCGCCGGCGGCGGACGTTCCGAAGAATATCAAGAACTCACAAAAGACTATTACTTATAAGGTTACGCAAAAAAAAGAGAATAGCACATAATGGACCATAATTATGGATAAAACTCTATTTTTAGCATTTTTTAAAGTGACTATTAACAAATAGAGTTTGCCAATATATTTTATATTGTGTATTTTTGCAAGCAATTAAAACACAAGCAAACCAATGAATTTTAAAACATTAAGAAAGATTGCAGTGTGCTTTTCTTTTTCGCTGATGGCTTTGCCTTCTTTCGGCCAAGATTTGTTAGCCAACCAGGCTCCTATCGACCGTAAGCTGAAAGCCGTCGACTCTGTCACGCTTCTGCAGTTGATAGAAAAGGAAAAAGCATCTCTCGAAGGTAACACTTCTGACGAGATCTACAATAGTTGGAATACAACGTCTGCTCACTGCTATTCTTCACAACTAGTACCCGATAGCTTCAAAATAGATTTACGTGGCTATGCGATGCCTACTCCCAGCCGCAAAATCACCAGCCGCTTTGGTTACCGCCCCAGATTCCGCAGAATGCACAAAGGTCTGGACATCAAAGTCTACACAGGCGATACCATTTATGCAGCATTTGACGGAAAAGCAAGAATCGTCAGATACGACAGAGGAGGTTACGGAAATTACGTTGTTTTGAGACATGAAAACGGATTGGAAACCATCTATGGCCACATGTCCAAGCAATTGGTTAAGGTGAACGAAGAGGTTAAAGCCGGCGATCCTATCGGATTGGGAGGTAACACCGGTCGTTCATTCGGTTCGCACTTGCATTTCGAAACCCGTCTTTTGGGACAGCCCATTAATCCTGAATTTCTTTTTGATTTTGTCAACCAAGATGTCACAGGTGATTTTTATGTCTTCAGAAAGAATAAGAACGACCAGGCCAACAGAGCTACAGCTTTGGCTGTCAAAAACAACAATGGCAACAATGCCAGAACATCCAGCAAGAGTTCAGGCTCACATTATTACAAAGTCAGAAGAGGTGACAACTTGTATGCTATCTCCAAGCGTCTGAGAGTGAGCATCGACAAGATTTGTGCTACCAACAAGATCCGCAGAACTACAACTCTGCGCCCTGGACAGATTTTAAGATATTAAAGCAAGACTTTATTCATATTATATAAGAGGTAAATGTATTTGGCATTTACCTCTTTTTTATCTCTAAAGGTACGTGCAAAAGCGAACTTAACATTCGTCAGACCGTTCAGATGACATGTCAAGCGACAAGACAGACAAACAATTTACTTGTATTCCGACTAGTCCCCACTAACATATCTAGAAAAAATTACGGTCACACCTATATATTATAGATACCATCTAGATAAACAGAAAGTATCATTGTGCAACTCTCTGTTTCTTCTTTTACAAAAGACACTTCCGCTAGCCGCATACAGAGAAGTCCGTCCGTATCTATCATTCTACTGACAATTGATACGGAAGTTTAATAAAATATTTTCCGACGAATGATTTAACAAAATCAGTACTTATATTTGAAAAAGAATGTTCACACAAAAGTCCACAGAATCCGTGGACTTTTTTTTCATCGGCAGTGAAAAAAAATCATAGACAGTAGAATTTGTAATTCTTGCGGACCTTCTATAGACAATGACTCACAAAAACGCGAATAATCGCCGCCCCGGTCACAACCAATCATAACCTGTTGGTCCGTCAATACGTAAGAAATATCTGTTAGTCATGTTTCTCAAGCGCTGTTACGTATCCATAATGGATATGATAGCGTCTTCGCCTTTTTACAGTTATGCCATTAGAAACAACCTTTGTCCCTACGATGCTATAATATCCCAATCCATCAGAGCAGAATGAAAACGCTCATTCACCTATGCTCCAAAACAAGAGTCTAACCGACATAAAATTTGTCGGCGGTTCACGTTTACCTGCATTTTTCCTTATTCATAGGACGTTAGACCTGAGTTGGGTTGTCTTGCAGCCTGGTTATAGACGTGCGTCACCTCGGAAGAAGACGCGTACCCACGATATAAAAGTTGTACCACCACGATGGTACAAACGTACCACCACGATGGTACG
>SAMEA104404103__coassemble_390_pt1 | contig 32353 bp, 25 predicted proteins | sample SAMEA104404103__metabat2_high_PE_061 | metagenome-assembled genome bin SAMEA104404103 (sample SAMEA104404103) | Balaenoptera acutorostrata | reverse complement strand
CAGTCGTGTAGCCCGCTACACTCCTTTCTCCTAACTTCCCATCAGATGCAAGATTTGCACAAAAAATTGCCGAACTTATTTTTTCACCATTACTAAATCATATCAAATTTTTCTTTTAATTTGGCAAAGTTTCTTCTGCTCGCATACACTTCGATGTCCTGGTAGGGAGGACAGAATATGCAGCGTTGCGTGTTGTTCTCTATGGCTGTGAGGTAAGTGAGGTTGACGATGCACCCTTGACTGACACGCGCCAGCGACGGATGGAGTTGCAGTAAATCTTCGGCTGTCGTATTCTGGTGGATACGGTATACGTTGCCGTCGGTCAGTGTGATCATCCATGCCCGCTGCGCACGGTTGTATTGCAAATGCAACACCTCGTCGACCGTTACGAGCAACAAGTTGCTTACGGTCTGGATGGCCAGTTTGCGCAAGTTCTCATTGGCGGGCAGGCGGGGGTAACTTCTCTGCACTTCCGTGTCAGCCATTAATCTCTCGATAATCGATCTCAACTCTTCGATTTTGTAAGGCTTCAACAGAAAGTCGAAAGCCTGATGGCGCAGTGCGTCCAAAATATACTGGCTGAATGCCGAATAGAACACAACTTTGACTGGAGAGATAAAACGATCCTTGATGGACTCGATAAATTCAAGTCCGTTGCGGCCAGGCATCTCGATATCGAGGAAAATGACATCTGGCTGGGCTTCCAGCAAAGGCAGTGCTGCTTCACTGCAAGAGTGGAAGATCTTGATATCGTTGATTTCGGGCTGTTCCTTCAAGTCATCATATAATATCTGAGCATGAGAGTGGCTGTCGTCAATAATAAATACATTCAGCATATCAGCTGGCGCTATTAGTTTTCTTGAATATTCCATAATTATAACATCATTTGCAAAGTTACAAAAGGATTTGTATAATAAAGGTTCTGAATGTGCTATGTTCGGGTTACTAAAACGTGAGCGCGGTTTATTCGGTGTAATTAGGGGCGCAGTCGGTCTCTTAATTTTTGAGCCGGATAAAGGGGGAAAATGTGTGGAAGTTGAGTTTGCCGCCTCCTGCCGCCGGGCTGCCGGTATCCGGTGGGGCGCCCCCTCATGGCAGACTGTGCGCGAGTGCCTTTTCCCCCGTGATTTCTAGCCATCAGTATCGATAACGGAAGGGGATGGAAATTTTCACTTCCGTGCCCTTCCTTCCGTCGTTCGACAGATTTCTGATAGAGAAGAAAATGGGTTCGGCATTCTTCTTGTTGAGCAGATCGATGGTTCTCGAGAGCACGCGGAGTCCCGTCCCCGTATCTCTGCCCGTCGCCACAATTTTTCCCGGATTGTACCCCTGTCCGTTGTCCACGACCCGAATCATGAGCCGTTCGTTTTCCGTCATCATATAGACGTCGATGCGTGTCTCCGGAGTCAGTTCGGTGAAGGCATGCTTCAAGGCATTCTCTATCGGAATTTGCAGACACATGGTGGGGACATGGACGGTGTCCGCCTCCCCGTTGGTGGCATCGTGCCAGACGACCTGAGGATAATCGCCGGTCGTCTTGTGGTAGACATCGACATAGCCTTTGACGAGTTGCACCTCCTCCCTGAACCCCACGCTCATCTCGTTGGAAGCGATGAGGCTGCCCCGAAGCAGATTGATGAATGGATCGGCGAGATTCTGGAGTTCCGGTGATGATTTGAATTTAGGCAGCATCAGCCCCAGCACGTTGAAGACAAAATGGGGGGAGACGCGGTTGCGCACCACGTCCATGCGCAGTTTGGAAATCTTGTCCATTTGCGAATGGTAACGATGCTCGTTGCGGCGCCGGATGACAATGATAGTGATGCTCATTGCCAGGAGAAAAACAGACAGTCCGCCGATGATGCCCCACAGGCGCAGCTGGTTGCGCGAAGTTCTGGCTTTGATGCCGGCCCACAAATAATTGTTGCGCAGCATATTGGTATTCTCCTGATAGCATTTCTCTATGGCGAGTAGATTGTTGATGACATTGTCATTGTAGATGCTGTCCTTGTAATGATGTGCCATTTTCAGGAATTCGAAGGCCTTGTCGTATTCCTTATATTGTTCGGCGTGGCTGGAGCGACGGGTATAGTAGAGAGCCAGATAGCGGACGAGGCGGACATCTTTCTCATCCGGCAGTTTCTGGATAATTTCCTCCGCTTTCTGCATATTCCCGGTGCTCATGTACACATCGGCTACCAGACTCGCGATATAGAATTTGATGGTTTTGTTCTCAATATCCGGATGGGTCTGTAGATATTCGTCACACTCCTTGATATGCGAGATGGCCAGTTCTTTCTGTCCGCTGATGACGGCAATTTCTCCCAGACTGGCATGATAGATCAGCGCTGAGAGGGTGTCGATGGCACACGCATGCTTGAAACCCATGCTCAGGGAGGCGAAAGCCATTTTGTATTCTTTCTGATAATAATAGCAGGTGCCGCGTGTGAGGTAATAGTAATAATGGTCATACACACTGCCTTCGGACAGATGCTCCTGCGCCACATCGAGATGTTTTTGTGCGAAAATATAGTTCTTCAAGTCAATATTGATTTGTGCCAGCCCCGTATGGATGGTGGACAAATATCTTGTCGACTGCAGGGAATCCTGTAAAAAAGTTACCCGCTTATAGTTTTCCGCAGCTTCTGTAATCTGGTTGTCATAATAACAGGCATTCGCTATGTTGACGTAGGTGGCTGCCACTTCCTCGTAGGCATGCGCCTCCTTGAAAGCCTGCAATGCTTGTTGGAAACAGTGGACCGCTTCCTGATTATTATGATTGTAGATGTGGACGATTCCTTTCTTGTTGAGAATCTTCCCTTTGATGAAAGGATTGTCTTTTTGCCGGTGGCACCACTCTTCTGCCAGTTTGATATTTTTAATATTGCGCTGGATGCAATTTTCTTCCTTCTGGTCCTCGTGGCATATCATTTGTATGCCCCACCAGATCATATCATCTTTGACTATCTTTTTAACCGCATTGAGCTGGTCGGGAGACGAGAGACTGTCGGTGGATAGTGCATCGAGGTAGGGAAGATGGAGGGAATCCCACGAGCGGTCCGAGGCTTCTTCTTCTTGCTGGTGGCAAGCGTTCAGAAGGGTTCCAGTTGTCAAGAGTATGAATGCGTATAGAATTTTCTTCATGTAGGGAGTAGCTTAAGTTCTTGTTATTGCAAATTTATGTTATTTTGTTGAAACTGCCTTATTTCCTATAGAAAACTGTTCTGTTTTTTGACTAACTGTATATTTTTTTTGCTAGAATTAAAGAGAAAAAGAACATTCTTTAAAAGTCCCTTTTTTTTGTTTTGGAAAATTGCCGGATGAGGTGGAAAACTCTGAAAAAGAAGCGAGAGGGAATGCAAACGGCGTCTTGTATCAACGATTTACCCGACGAGGAGAAAATATCAGGACCGGAAGGAGTGGCTTGTGACGCTTCAAAATGGCAGCGGAAGAGAGGTTTGCTTCTGTTTCTCTAAACATCCGCCGAAAACGCCGGGAGAAAAATGGATTTCGGAAGGAGTTTTGTCGTTCTTTTCAAAAATCGTATCTTTGCTTTCGTGCCCGACAGAGATGCCGGGCGGGTGAATTAGAAATAAATAAATAAAAAAACAATAGATTATATGAAAACAAAACTAGTGGCTATGATGTTGACTACAGCAGCCGTATGCAACGCTTCAGGAGCACAGGCTCAGAGCGACGGCTTTAAGTACACTGACGAGCAGTTTGCTGACATCCAGATGCTCCGCTACAAGGTGGAGGGATTTGACGAGCTCTCGTTGAAAGAGAAAACTTTTATTTATTACCTCTCAGAGGCAGCCCTCCAGGGCCGTGACATCCTTTTCGACCAGAACGGACGCTACAATCTGCGTATCCGCCGTATGCTTGAGAAAGTGTATACCGACTATGCCGGTGACCGCAAGAGCAAGGATTTCCAGGGACTGGTGACTTATCTGAAGCGGGTATGGTTCTCCTCAGGCATCCACCATCATTATGGATGCGAGAAGTTCGTTCCCGAATTTTCAGAAACCTGGTTGCGCCAGACCTTGAAGGAGATGAACTATCCGCTCGAAGAGGAAATCTATCCCGTCATCTTCGACCCTGCTGTCATGCCGATGCGGGTGAACCAGAAAGATGGTGAAGACCTCGTGCTGACTTCCGCCGGCAATTATTACGGTGAGGGCATCACCCAGGCTGAGGCTGAAGAATTTTATACCCAGCGCAAACCTGCCGACGACCCACGTCCGATCATGATGGGGCTGAACAGCCGTCTCGTGCGCAATGAATTCGGCGAACTGGATGAGCGCGTATGGCGTGTGGGCGGTCTCTATACCACGGCCATCGAGAAGGTTATCGAATACCTGGAACTGGCACGCCCTTATGCCTGCACAGCCGAACAGCAGGTGGTCATCGACCGTCTGATAGAATATTACCGTACCGGCGACCTCCGCACTTTCGACAACTACAGCATCCATTGGTTGAAAGATACTGAGAGTCTCGTGGATTTCACCAACGGTTTCACGGAAACTTATGGGGACCCGTTGGGCATGAAGGCCTCTTGGGAAGCCATCGTCAATTATAAGAATCTGGCAGCTACCGAACGTACCAAGAAACTTTCTGCCAACGCACAATGGTTTGAGGACCACTCTCCGGTAGATTCCCGTTTCAAGAAAGAAGAATGCAAGGGTATCTCCGCCAAGGTGATTACGGCGGCTATTCTGGCAGGTGACTTGTACCCCTCCACTGCCATTGGTATCAATTTGCCGAACTCCGACTGGGTTCGTCGCGAATATGGTTCGAAGAGTGTGACCATCGCCAACCTGACCGATGCTTATTCCAAAGCTTCACATGGTTCGGGCATGGACCAGGAATTTATGATCGACGATGCCACCCGTGAACTCGTGAAGCAATATGGCGACAACTGCGATGACCTCCATACCGACTTGCACGAATGTCTCGGTCATGGTTCCGGACGTCTCCTGCCGGGTGTCGACCCTGATACCTTGAAGGCTTACGGCTCTACCATCGAGGAAGCCCGTGCCGATTTGTTCGGCCTCTACTATGTAGCCGACCCCAAACTCGTGGAATTGGGACTGACTCCGAATCTCGACGCTTACAAGAGCCAGTATTATACCTATATGATGAACGGTCTGATGACCCAGCTGGTGCGTATCAAACCAGGTGCCACCATCGAGGAGGCACACATGCGCAACCGTGCCCTCATCGCACATTGGGCTTTGGAAAAGGGCAAGGACCAGAAGGTAGTGGAACTGGTGAAGAAAAAGGGCAAGACTTATGTGAAGATCAACGATTACGCTGCCTTGCGCCATCTCTTCGGCGAACTGCTGGCTGAAATCCAGCGTGTGAAGAGTGAAGGCGATTACAACGGTGCCCGCGAACTCGTTGAGAATTACGGTGTGCAGATTGACCCCGAACTCCATAAGGAAGTTCTGGCACGTTACGAAAAGTTGCACCTTTCTCCTTACAAGGGCTTCATCAATCCGGTATACCATGCTGTAAAGGATGCCGAAGGCCACATAACCGATGTGAAACTGGATTACACCGAGGCTTATGACGCGCAGATGTTGCGTTACAGTCGTGACTATAACAATCTGCCCGATGTCAATGAATAATTAAGGCAGACGGAAACAAAAAAAACAGGCTGAAATCCCCTACGGACTTCAGCCTGTTTTTTTGTATATCCTTATAGGTTGTCTTCACCTCTATATATTCAAACGATGAGTCAGAGTATACAGGGATCCGGACAGCCGGAGCGGCGGTGCAGCCTTCCTATTTAATGTGCTGGACGCTGCGATTATTTTCCCAAGTATAGAGGAAGATACTGAAACGATGAATCTCGTCAGTTCAGGTTCTTCATTAGTTTTATTTCTCTTCTTCCTGCTTTTCCTCGAAAGCCTTCCACCCCTGAGCTTTGATTTCAAATTCCTGACCATCGCGGGCTATGAGGGCACAACCCAGGTCGGGGCGTGTGATATGGCCGATGACCTTCACATCTTCCAATTCCAAAACCTTATCGTGGAGTGTCAAAGGCACCGTGAAGAGCATTTCGTAGTCTTCGCCTCCATTGAGCGCGCAGGTTGTCACGTTCATGTTGAATTCCTCCGCAGTCACTGCCGTCTGGTAATCGAGCGGGATCCGTTCCTCATAAACCCGGCAGCCCACATTCGAATCTTTGCAGATGTGGAGCAATTCGGAAGAAAGACCGTCGCTGATGTCCATCATGGCAGTAGGGTGGATGCCCGCTTTCCGCAAAGCCTCCACAATGTCGCGGCGGGCTTCCGGTTTGAGCAGACGTTCCAGGAGATATTCGCGGCCGCTGAAATCCGGTTGGGCAGCTTCCGCTTCCTTGGAAGGACGTGAATTGAAAATCGCCTTTTCTCTCTCCATCAGCTGGAGTCCCATATAGGCGGCACCGAGATTGCCGCTGACACAAATCAAATCCGTGTCTTTGGCGCCATGGCGATAGATAATATCTTCTTCGCGGGCTTCACCGATGCAAGTGATGCTGATGGCGAGTCCGGTCAGAGAGGCAGAAGTGTCACCGCCGACGAGGTCGACGCCATGGCGTTCGCAGGCCAGTGTCAGTCCCTCATAAAATTCCTCCATGTGTTCTACGGAGAAACGGCGGCCCAGAGCGATGCTGACCACCAGTTGTTTAGGGGTGCCGTTCATGGCGTAAACATCAGAGAAGTTGACCATGGCTGCTTTGTAACCCAAATGTTTGAGCGGAGTATATTGCAAATCGAAATGGATGCCTTCCATGAGGAGGTCGGTGGTCACCAGCTGGCGCATGCCTTCGGTGGGAGCCAATACGGCACAATCGTCACCCACTCCCATCTTGGTGGAAGGGTTTACCATTTTCAAATTTTTCGTGAGATGCCGGATGAGGCCGAATTCGCCGAGTGTTGAAATTTCTGTCATTGATAATAAGTTTTATATAAGCAAGTAGTCGAATTTAACTTTTAAAAAAATCCATTCATAAAAATGTCCGATATCATGTCGGTTCATTCCGACTACAGACTTATGAGGGCTGTATGGACAAAATTGAGAAACAAAGGCACATCATCACCCTCATTTCTCAATTTTGGTAAGTTTATAAAATCTGCCAGTGAGCAAGACTTACCGGAGCGGCAGATGCCGTATCTCCGTAGTCGGGTTGCCGCACTCTGTTGTCTGCGCCGGAAGGTTTAGAAATAGAAACCGAGACCGATGCGGGCGCCGACGGTGCTGTTACCGCTGAAGTCGTGCAAACTCATCTTGTAATACAAAGAAGGTTCGATGGTCAGATGGCCATTGATGAAAAAGGCATAACCCACTTCTACCGGGATCATCACATCGTTATTGTTCTTGGTGAAGTGATTGTATTCTGCACCGGAGCCCAAGAAAATACCATTTTGTGAAAAGAAATAGCGGATGCCAGCACCGATGCGGACATCGTCGATGGCCCGGGTATGCTCATAACCTACATTGCCCTTCAGCAACAAACAGTCCGCAAGGAAGCAACCCCCTTCAGCATCCAGACCCATACGGAATTCTTCGTTGGAACTGTAAGAGAATCCTAAACCTGAAACTGAGGCGCCGACATACGTCTTGCCTTTTTCGAATTGTGCGTTGGCATTGAGCACTGCAACAAAGAGTAGAAGAAAAGTTAAAATCTTTTTCATGATGAATCTTTATATTATTAATGTAGGGTTAGATTCTGATTTCCGGAATACCTGTGTAGTTGCCACGGATAATTTTGAAATCAGGATGTACGCCGTAGAATGATTTTTCGTTGACTTTTGTGTCTTCAGGAACATAGGCAACCCGCAAGTTCGGACATTTTTCGAAAGCATAGTTGTTCAATTCCTTGGTGCCCGGAGCAATGATGACTTCTTCCAGTCCATTGTGGTCGAAGACGAGGTTCTTGTCGATGAAGTCCATTGGTTCGAGTTCCAATTTTTTGAGCGCAGCGGGGAGGTAGTAGAATTCCCATTTGCCACCCTGTTTTTTGTATACGGCACCAGAGAAACTCTTCAAATATCTGTTTTCAGGATCCACGTAGGCAGCTTCCACACTAGGCGCATTCTTTTCCAGACCTCTGTAGTAGAGACCCAGGGTCTTGATGTTCTTGCTGATATAAATTTCCTTCACACAAGTAGGAACCGGTTTGGACGGGTTGAGGGAAGTGATTTTATAGCCTCCGGCACTGAAAGGAACGATGAATTGTTCGCCTTCCACCTTGATGCTGTCGACATTGAGTTCGCTGTCATAATAATTGCAGGTGCAGTCGTTGGTATCGAACAAGGTAGCATCCATGTAATAAGGCATCAGGTGCTTGTATTGAGTGATGGTCAGCATTTTCCACTTGCCATTGTTGGTAGCGTCGCTTACCCACCATTCGCCTTCAACGAACGCATAGTTCCAGGCATGGCCTCCAACGCCCACATAGTCACCGTTGACATTGACGCAAGGAATGTTTTGTGACTCGAGCATGACATGCTGCAAATTGGAGAAACCCTGGCAGATGGCAACATGTGATTTGAACACAGGATAGGGGTCGTTGCTGATGAAGTCACCGCCTTCATATTCGTGTTTGTAGTCCAATGTTTTGTACAACCAGTTGAAGATGGTTTCATACTTTTCGAGTTCGGTAGCGCAATCTTTTACCAAATCATCAGTGAAAGCCTTGATTTCGTTATACTCTTCCTGAGTGATAGCGATTTCTCCCAAACCCTTGGCAACGTCCGGACCTACCTGTTTCAACAATTTCATCAATTTCATGATCTGGTTGGTAGGCAATGCCTGGGCACCATCGTCAGGAGCGAAAGAAGAAACGGTTGCATGAGGGATGTCAGCAAATTCGTTGTTGAGGTTAAGATCGTCTGTTTCACTGCTACAGCCTGTAGTAAGGGCAGCAGCAAGGATGAGTGACAAAAGAGCGTAGTTTTGTTTCATAGAGTAAAGATGTTAAAATTATATGTCAAAAATAGTGCTTTCTTTTTAAATGTCTCTAAAAATGTTTTCTGTTTAACGTTCATTAAATAGATATCAGGGGCAGGTCGGAGAGACTTTGCCTGATTTCAGAGATTTTCGGGAAAGAGCCGTGCTTCCATGATCCGGGCACCGGGAGTCAGTGTCATTCCCCCAGCGGTCCCTTTTCCTACGGGTTGCAGCTGATAAATGTAAGTTTGTTTTTCGGGGACTCTTTTTCTCAAAGCCAGCGCCACCCGTCCCATGGTGTTGCGCAGATTGATTTCGATACAGGGATGGAGCGCCAGACTGTGGTCGGCTGTGCGCACACACATCATGTCGACTCCCAATGGTCCCTGATAGTGGGGGAGGAGGAGCTGCTTTAAATTTGTTTGGAGCGCTGCAATGGCTGGAGGAAGACTTTCCTGGATTTCCCGGGGAAGGCGCTCTAACAAAAGCGCTTCTTCAGCTACCAGATTGCCGGTGTAAGCTCCCGTGTCGGTTGTGGCGAAGAGTGAGAGACCTTCGTAAAGGATGGTGTCACGGGTGGCATAAAATTCCGTTGCAAAATCGAAAACCCTTTCATAGTATGGTTCCACTTCTACCGCTCCCTGTTCCCGTAAGATACGGGCGATGCGCAGACGGACCGGTTCGGTGAGCGGAACTGTTGCCACAAAGACCCCACGGCCGCTGCTGGACCACGGAGCCTTGACGATGGCTTTCTGCCATTGTCCGATGGCTTGCAGGGCTTCGTCGGCGGAGACGCACCATCGGGATTCCCCGACACTGCGAGAAAGGGCCCTGCGCAAAAGCGGCAGCACCTGTACGGCAGAAGCTCTGCTGCTCAGTGCTCTGACCTTGTCCACTGCATCTGTATCGGGGAGAAGTACGTCGGGTATTCCCCATTTTTTCAATTGATGTACCAAGAGCGGGTCCCAGCCCCAAGGCTGTATGGAGGTAATCTCGTGGTCATCCCATTTCTTTAAGTCCGAGGGGTGGAGGAAGTGGATGTCAGTCGGCAAAACACTGTCATCAGGGAATTCCACTTCTTCGGGCAAGAGGAGGCTGTCCCCTTCGTTCGCCCACCAGAGTGGCAGCATAGCCAAATCGGTTCCCAAAGTGCGTGCGGCACGTGCGGGATAATAATAAGGTGAATTGGCTGCCAGGGCTTCGTCGTGGGAGGGATTGAAAATATGGAGTTGACTCATTTTCTTAAACTTGGAGCGCAAAGTTACTGAGAACTCATGAATATACCAAATAAAATAGAAGTCTGATGGATGGAAGCCGATTTTTCCTTACAAATAGGGATTGTGTATTTTTTCCGTAGTTTCTAATTTTGCATTTGAAAATAAATCATAAGAAATGAAGAAAGAACAACCGTTCGCATTGCTCGCTGCAGCATTCTTTTCAACAGGGACTGTGGCCCTTGCCCATGACATAGAAATAGACACATTACGTAATTTTGAAATGGACGAAGCTGTTGTTGTGGCTTCCCCGAAAGAAACCGCTTATCTTCTGCACCAACCTCTCTCTGCCAGTATGTTCGGCAAAGCCGATCTGGAAAAAATCGGGGCCAGCTCCATCAAAAACTTATCTGCCTTTTCTCCCAATTTCCACATGCCGGATTATGGCTCACGCCTTACCTCCGCCGCTTATATCCGTGGCGTGGGCGCCCGCATGAACACTCCCGTTCTCGGACTTTATGTGGATAATGTCGCATATACTGACAAGTCGGCCTTCGATTTTTCTTTCCTGGATGTAGAACGTGTGGATGTGCTGCGTGGTCCGCAGAGCACCCTCTATGGACGTAATACCATGGGCGGTCTCATTCGTGTCTTTACTGCCGACCCCTTGAAGAAAACCGGTACAACCATTGATTTGGGAGGGGCGACCCATGGAGGCCGATACCACGGCCAGGCAATGACTTACCTTCATCCGTCCGACGAACTCGGTATTTCGGTTGGCGGCTTTTATGAAGGCAAAACGGGTTTCTTTGACAATGTCACCACCGGAAAAGAAGCGGACGCACTCTCTTCGGGAGGTGGAAAATTGCGTATGGCATGGAAACCGCAAAACAATTTACGTTTCGACTGGACGGCTTCCTATGAATACAGTGACGAAGATGCCTGCCCTTATTATTTAGCTGATTTCAATGCGGAGGCATTCCCCATGCTCGCAGACAAAATGGGGGTGATTTCACAAAACCGTCAGAGCAGTTATCGTCGTGGTTTGTTCAACACGGCTTTGTCCGCAGAATGGAAAGCTCCCAAATTCATTTTTTCTTCTGTCACCGGTTATCAGAATCTGGACGACCGGTTGAAGATGGACCAGGATTTCACCGCCTTGGATGTGTTCGACTTGGTGCAGTCGCAGAAAATCAATACTTTCACAGAGGAACTTTCTCTGCGCAGTCGGAAAGGCAGCCGCTGGCAATGGACTTCCGGAGCCTTCTTCATGTATCAGAATATGAATACCGATTGTCCGGTATCTTTTTATAAAGACGGGGTGGCCTTCCTCAACAGTCAGTTCAAGGGAGCGCCGATGAAAATCGCCATCACCAACGACGAACTCCGTTTCGATGCGGATTTAAAGACTCCGAATTGGAACGCCGCTCTCTTCCACCAGTCCACCTTCAACGACTTGTTGGTTGAGGGATTGTCTCTGACGCTGGGATTGCGACTGGAATACGACCGTCAGGAATTGGATCTGGCTTCCGCTTTGAGAAATCCATTGTTCTTTACCTTCCAGTTGCCGATGCCCCATGCCCCGCAGATGAATCTCGGTCCTGTGGACGCACCGTTTTCCGGAAAACTGGACAACGACTCCTGGCAGCTGCTTCCGAAAGTGGCCCTACAATATGAGATGGACAAAGGCAATGTCTTCGTTTCTGTCACCAAGGGATACCGTAGCGGGGGATACAATATCCAGTCTTATTCCGACCTCAGCCAGCAGGTGCTCATGAAGAATATGATGGATGCCGCATTTCAGGCGATGCCTCCAAGACCCCATACCAGAGCAGGTATGCCGGACTTCAGTGATCCGGATATCCACACGATGGCTTACAAAGCTGAAGAGTCATGGAATTATGAACTGGGCGGACGCTTCAAATTGTGGAACGGACTTCTCGACATGGACTACAGTCTGTTCTTCTTGCAGACCAAGAACCAGCAGCTCGCCCGTTTTACCGACAGCGGGCTGGGACGTGTGATGGTGAATGCCGGTAAGACACACAATTACGGAGTGGAACTGGCTTTGCGCGGACACTTCTTTGACAATCGTCTGCAGACTTCCGTATCCTATGGCTATACCCACGCTGAATTGAAAGACCATGATTTGGGCGATGCCGATTATTCCGGCAACCGGGTACCTTTCGCACCAGAACATACGGTAGGTGCTTTCGCACAATTCCGCCAGCCGTTGGACAATAAGGTCTTCAAGGCCTTGTATGTGGGCGCGGACGTGCAAGGGGCAGGAAAAATCTATTGGGATGAGGCTAACCAGTTCGATCAGCCATTCTATGCTACCCTGGGTGCCAATTTCGGTGTGGAACTTCTGGGAAACGTGCAGCTCGAATTCTGGGGCAAGAATCTGACAGATACCCGTTATGACACCTTCTCTTTCAATAGTTTCGGTAACCGTTTCAGTCAGTGGGGCACTCCCCGTCATTTTGGTGCAAATTTGAAATTGAACTTTTAAAGAACAACAGTTGATTGATATGGAAAAAGCGATATTCGTAGAGAATGTCGCTTTTTTTTAGTAAAAAACGGCCTGCCTTTTTATGTCCTTCTCATGTTTTTTATATCTTTGTAACAATTCAATGTATCATAGAGTATGAAAAACTTTAAATCTTCGATGTCGTTCGGATATAGATTGACCACTGTATTCCTGGTGGCGGTCATCGTTATTGCCATGTGCCGGATTTTTCTAAAACTGGAAGAACTCCCGCCGTTTTCTCTCAATTTTATTCTTTTGGGCATTTTGTTTTTTGTCTTGCCCGTCGTCCTTTTCTATCTCTATATCTCCCAACTTATCTCTCTCGAGGTGGACGATGAGGTTGTGGTCATCAAGAGGAAAAAAGGCAGTATTGTGGTGCCGCGCGATGAAATACTCCGAGTAGAACCGAAAAAGGGATTCATGTCCGACATGTCTCTTTGGGGGATGAATGGTCTTTTTGGCTATATCGGTTGGTATTACAACAATTATTTGGGTAAATTTTATGCCGTGGCGAATAATGGAAACAAAATGTTGGCTATTACGACCCGGGAAAGGTGCTATGTGGTGAGCTGTGACGACCAGCAGCAATTTATCGGTCTTTTCAATTAAGATTCTCGAATCCATGTCCTGTTGAATTTTGCTATTGGATTCCTTCGTGGAATATCTCTGCTATCCGTGAAGAGCATCCCTGCTGGATCTTTTTGCAGAATATTTCAATTAGATATTTTTATAGAATCTTTCTTCTGGATCTTTCTTCTGGATCTTTCTAGTGAAGATTACTATTGGATATCTCAATTAAAATTTTCTTTGAAAATCTCTGCTGATTTTTTCGATTGCATTCTGTGGTTGTATTTAGTCCGTCATTTTATTCAACGAAGCCTTGGAGGGATAGAATCAATATTACAAATAAAAACAGACTGGCAACTTATCCGTATCAGGTGAGGCCCAGTCTGTTTGTTCTTTGGACATCCGTTATCTTACACCGTTGTGAGCGATTTCCAGGGCCTTCTTTTACAAAAATAAAAAAGATTCATGTGCGGGTTCTCCCAGCTTTTCGGTCTGGACATTTCTCAAAAACTCTGAAAAAATGGAGACGAAAACCCTCCCATTTCTAGACCACCGGACCTAATTTCTAATTATAATAAGGTGTCATTCGGATTTTTTGCCGTATTTTTGTATCCAAATGTATAAAAATATGGCAAACAATGCAATAGAACAAACCGTGAAGGAGCCCTTGTTAGGTAAAACTTTGGATGAGTTGAAGCAAGTGGCACAAGAACTCGGTTTACCTGCATTTACAGGAAAGCAAATGGCCGGCTGGCTGTATGGAAAGCAAGTGCAGACCATTGAAGAAATGACCAATTTGTCGAAGGTGGCACGCGAACGCCTGGCAGAAAAATATGCAGTGGGTGGTTCTGAACCTGCTGAATGTCAGCGCTCTGTGGACGGCACCGTCAAATATCTTTACCGTACGTTGAACGGTCACTACATCGAAACTGTATTTATCCCCGACGGCGAGCGCGCCACACTCTGTGTATCCTGCCAGGTAGGCTGCAAGATGGGGTGTAAATTCTGTATGACCGGGCGTCAGGGATATGTGCAGTCACTTTCGGCAGCAGACATTCTGAACCAGATTTATTCTCTGCCAGAGCGCGACCGCATCACCAATATGGTGTTTATGGGACAAGGCGAACCATTCGATAATTTTGACAATGTGCTCCGTGCCACCCAGGTGCTGACAGCAGAATGGGGATATGGCTGGAGTCCGAAACGCATCACGGTATCGAGTGTCGGAGTGGCAAAAGGACTCGTGCGCTTCTTGGAAGAGAGCGACTGCCATCTGGCCATCAGTCTCCACCATCCCATTCCCGAAGAGCGTCGTGAAATCATGCCTGCCGAGCGCGCCTTCTCCATTCGCGAAGTTGTCGGCGTCTTGAAGCAGTATGACTTTTGCCGTCTCAATCCGGTGGATCCTACAGCTACCAAGCAGCGCCGTCTTTCGTTCGAATACATTGTCTTCGATGGGTTGAACGATTCCATCAAGCATGCGGATGCGTTGATCGATTTGTTGCGCGGTCTTGACTGCCGCATCAATCTGATTCGTTTCCACGACATCCCCGACACGCCTTTCAAAGGTGTCAGCGATGACAAGATGGTGCAGTTCCGCAATTACCTGACCAAGCACGGTCTCTTTACTACCATCCGTGCCTCACGCGGCCAGGATATCTTTGCTGCCTGCGGTTTGCTGTCAACAGCCAAGCAAGAAGAAGAATCGAAGAAGTAATCACAAAGGTGAGCACTCCTTCGTCTGAAATACTGATAAACCTATATTCTGAATATGAACAACAATAAGAATAAACGTCCCAATGCGTCGGCTGCGGCGAATCAGGGAAATACAACAGCGGAAACCGTGCAAGAAGTTCCCGTTGATAAGAAGAATTTGTTGAAAGTGGGGATTACCCATGGTGACACCAATGGGGTGGGCTATGAATTGATTTTCAAAATATTTTCGGACAGCGCCATGTTCGATCTCTGCACCCCGGTGATTTATGGTTCCACCAAAGTAGCGATGTATCATCGCAAGACTTTGGAGATGAACAATAATATCAATACCGTTGTTTCTGCCTATGAAGCAGAGCCTGGACGACTGAATCTCGTCAACTGTTTTGACGAGGACGTCAAAATCGAATTAGGAAAAATTGATGCGGATGCCGGACATGCGGCCTTGATGGCGTTGGAACGTGCCGTCGAGGATTTGAAAGCCGGACGTATTGACGTCTTGGTGACAGCCCCTATCTGCAAGTCGGCCATCCATGGCGCCAAATTCGATTTTGCCGGACATACCGAATTCCTCGGCAATCGTCTGGGACGCGAAGGAGAAGCCCCGCTGATGATTTTGGCCAACAACCTCATGCGCGTGGCACTCGTGACCACCCATCTTCCTGTCAAGGAAGTCAGCGAGGCGATTACCCAGGAAGCTGTGGAGAGCAAAATCCGTGCTTTCTACAAGAGCCTTCGCCGCGACTTCATGTTGTCCTCCCCACGTATCGCCGTACTGGGCCTCAATCCGCACAACGGGGACGATGGTGTCCTGGGCAACGAAGAGAAGGAAGTCATCGCACCTGCCATTGCCGCAGTAGTCAGCGACGGCATTCCTTGTTTCGGTCCTTATTCCGCCGACGGCTTCTTCGGCTCAGGCATGTACAGTCATTTCGACGGCATTCTCGCCATGTACCATGACCAGGGCCTCGCACCTTTCAAGGCACTCTCCATGGACGACGGTGTGAACTTCACCGCCGGACTCTCTTACGTCCGTACGTCCCCCGACCACGGTACCGCCTTCGACATCGCCGGCAAGGGAGTCGCTTCTCCCGATTCGTTCCGTGAGGCCATCTATTATGCCATCGACATCTTCCGTAACCGTAAGACTTTCGATGAGGCCTGCGAAGATCCATTGCAGAAATTATACCATGAACGCCGTGAGGACAGCGAACGTCAGCGTCACACGGTTCCACAAGAAAAACCACAATGAAATTTGCAATCATAGCAGCGGGCGAAGGCTCGCGACTTTCCCAAGAGGGCGTGGCATTGCCCAAACCCTTGGTACGTATAGGCGGTGAACCCATGATGGACCGCCTTTTGCGTATCTTTCATGAAAATGGGGCGGAAGAAACCGTCGTCATTGTCAACCGTTTGCATCCGCAGACCGAAGCCCATGTGCGTGAACTCATGGAGAAGGGCGTCTATGGCCCCATCCGTCTGGTGGTGAAGACCACTCCGAGCTCCATGCACAGTTTCTTCGAACTCAGCCCCTATCTGGCCGACGCCCCCTTCTGTCTCACCACGGTGGACACCATTTTCCGTGAGGAGGAATTTGCCGAATATATTGCCGCTTTCAAGGCAGACAAGGGGGACGGAATGATGGCGGTGACCGACTATATCGATGACGAGAAACCCTTGTATGTCGGTACCGACGAAGCGCTGAACATCACCGCTTTCAATGATACCTGTCAGGGCGATACCTATATCTCTGGCGGCATCTACAGTCTTTCGCCCAAGGCCATCACCACCTTGAACCGTTGTATGGCAGAAGGACAGAGCCGTATGCGTAATTTCCAGCGTGGTCTGGTGGCCGACGGTTTGAAATTGAAAGCCTATCCGTTTACGAAAATATTGGATGTCGACCATGCCGGCGACATCGAGAAGGCAGAGGCCTTTCTTAATACCGTGGGGGATGAAGAATAAGAAAATACTAGGTATAGGACGTTCTTCTCGTTTTTCCCCCAATTCAACCGAACGCGACGCAGCCATTTTCCAGTCTGTGGCAGATTTACTTTCTGCCAGAGGCGGGCAGGTGGACTGTGTGTGTGAAGACGAATGTGAGACGGTGGAAGGTTATGATGCCGTGTTCAGCATGGCGCGCGATCTCCGCGTTGTACGGTTGTTGGCACAGGCAGAAGAAAAGGGAGTGGTGGTGTTGAATTCAGCCCGTGCCCTGTTGGGCGCCACCCGTCTGGCTTTGACCGAATGTTTCGAACGCGAAGGCATTCCGGTCCCCTTGTCGCCAGCCCTGTTCCGTTTGGAAAACGGTCAGATGACAGCCCATTCCCGTTTGTCAGGCTATGACCGTCTGCCTTTTCCCCTGTGGTTGAAGCGCAGCGGAGCCTGTGCGCAGTCTGCGGGGGATGTCTGCTTTGTGGAGTCCATTGACACGTTGCAGGACGCCTTGCAGAATTATGTCAGCCGCGGCATAGAGGAGGTGCTCGCGAGCGAGCATCTCGTCGGTGACCTGGTGAAATTCTATGGAGTGGAAGGTACCGACTTCTTCTATTATCATTATCCCACTGCCGACAATGCATTCAGCAAATTCGGTCTGGAAAGAATAAATGGCGCCCCTTCCGGCTACCCCTTGGATGTGAAATCCTTGAAAGCCAGTGCCGACCGTGCCGCCTCCTTGTCCGGCATCACCATTTATGGCGGCGACTGCATAGTCGATGCCCACGGTCGTTTCCGTATCATCGACTTCAACGACTGGCCCAGTTATTCCCGCTGTCGGGAAGAGGCAGCCCTGGCCATTGCTGAGAAAATTCAGCACGCCCTATTAAAATAAACCAAAGAAAACAGTTCCGGCAGACAACACTGCCCCAATTTTTTTGTATGGCAAAGCAGGAGTGCGACGGTGCTCCATTTTAGATAAGCAAATACAAGATTATGACAAAGAAAAATCAATTGGCCGCGACCTTCAAGTCTCAGGACACCGAGGAGTGGCTGGACATTCATTTCACACGTCCCTTAGGACTCATGTGGGCGAATTTTTTTAATCATTTCGACATTCATCCGAATGTGATCACCATCCTGTCCATCATCCTGGGCGCTGCAGCCGGTGTCATGTTCTATTTTGACAACCTGCTCTACAACGTCATCGGTATCTTCCTCCTCATCTGGGCCAATCTCTATGACAGTGCCGACGGTCAGCTGGCACGTATGACGGGTAAGAAAACCCGTTGGGGACGTATCTTGGACGGATTTGCCGGCGATGTCTGGTTCTTTACCATTTATGTAGCCATCTGTCTGCGCCTGATGGACGCCCCCATTCCTTTCCTTCCTCAATACAACTGGGGAATTTGGATTTGGTTGCTGTGCTCTTTCTCCGGTTTCATCTGCCACGGCAAGCAGTGCCAGTTGTCCGACTATTATCGTAACATCCACCTCTATTTCTTGAAAGGGGAAAGCGGTTCGGAACTCGACAATTTCAAAAAACTCCGGGAGGAATTCCGCACTTTGACCTGGAAGAAAGACGGAGCATGGAAGGTCTTCCTCTATTTCTACGGCAACTACACCAACTCCCAGGAGAAGCAGACGCCGCGTTTCCAGAAGTTCAAAGCTGCCATCGATGCCCGTTTCGGTCGTCGTTTGCCCGAAGCCCTGCGTGCTGATTTCCGCAAGGGCAGTCTCCCGCTCATGAAGTATGCAAATATTCTGACTTTCAACACCCGTGCCATTGTGCTCTATATCTCCCTTCTGGTGGGACAGCCTTGGATTTATCCTTTGTTCGAAATCACGGTGATGGTGGCGCTCTATCTTTATATGCGTGGCAAGCACGAAGCGCTCTGTGAGCGTCTGGGCCAGCAGTTAGACCGTTATGAAGCCGCAGTATAGGACCATCTTCATGCTTTTCGGTATCGTCTCCATCGCAGTGATGCTGCTGACGTTTGACGATGGCTACGAGCAAATCAAAGATAATTTGCTGCATGCGGGACTCTTCCTGCCAGCAGTGATCGGAGTGTGGGTATTCATCTATTTGTGTGAATCCCGCGCTTTTCAGTTGATAGTGAACAGTGGTAAAATGGAGAAGCACATGCATTTCCGGCATGCCCTCAAACTTACCATTTCCGGTTTCGCTTTCAGTTGTACTACTCCCTTCGGACTCGGTGGCAGTCCCTACCGCATGATGGAGATGTCGAAATATGTGGGAATACCCCGTGCCATGTCCAACGTGGTGCTCTATTCCATGATGCAGATTCTCTCGCAGTTTCTTCTGTGGACCACCGGCGTGGTGGTCTTCATTGTGGTCTATTTCGAACGGATGAACGCCGCCCTGTGGAGTCTCTCCATTCTGTTCCTCGTGATCTTTGTCGCCGCACTCTGCGTCTTCGACTATGGCTATCGCCACGGACTGATTGAAAAACTCTATTGCCTGATTGTGTTGCGGATTCCTTTTGTAAAGAAACGGCTGCGCAGATTCTACGACCATCAGAAAGACGCCATGAAGGAAATCGACCGGCACACAGCCGATTTGCGAAGTGAGCCTCATGCCTTCTGGGGGAGTCTGCTCTACGAATATCTTTCCCGCATCATCCACTCTTTCGAGTATTTCTTCATTCTGATAGCATTCGGTCTGAATATCGATTTTACCGATGCCCTGCTGATCCTCGCTTTTTCATCTTTGATAGGAAACGTGCTCTTCTTCTTTCCCATGCAGCTGGGTGCCCGTGAGGGCGGTGTCGCACTTATTGTCGACTTCCTCGGCATCAGTTCCGGCGGTGTCGGCATTTTTGCCAGTTTCTACACCCGCATCCGCGAAATCTTCTGGATGTGTGTCGGTGTCAGTCTGGTGAAAGTAGGCAATGCGCACATTATGCGCGATTTGGATGAGGAAGAAGAATAAGAAGGATAGATTAATTAGAAATTCCGTCGACGTTTCCCGCTCAGCCAGGGCCCGCCGACATTTAATAAAAGAATAGATTTATGGCAAATCATAGTTTGGACCATTTGTCCTGCATCATTTTCGACTACGGAGGCACCCTCGATACCAATGCCCGCCATTGGGCACATGTGCTGTGGGAAGGTTACCGTCATGTAGCCGCCCATACCCCGTTTTCCACTCCGCTGTCCATCGTCACCGAGGAACAGTTCCGTGAGGCTTATGTCTTTGGCGAGCGCGCTTTGGCAAAGGCACCCATTGTGCTGCCCGAGGACAACTTTCTCGTCGTGTTGCAAAAGAAGTTGCAGCAGGAAATCTTCTGTCTCGTGGATTTGGGTTATTGGAAAGCCGATGCCGCCGAGCAGGCGGAAGCCGTGGCAGCTATTGCCGACTACTGCTATGCTTATGCTGCCCGCACCGTGGCCGCCAGCCGTGAGGTGCTGTTGAAACTTCGCGAACGCTACCGCCTGGTCCTGGTTAGCAATTTCTACGGCAACATTGAGTCCATTCTGCGCGATTTTCATCTGGAACTTTTCGAATCGGTGATTGAAAGTGCCGTGGTCGGTGTCCGTAAGCCCGATCCAGCCATCTATCAGTTGGGCGTTGACGCTGCCGGTGTTCCTGCCGACCAGTGTCTCGTTGTAGGCGATGCTTATGGCAAGGACATGGTTCCTGCCAAGAAAGTGGGCTGTCATGCCGTCTGGTTGAAAGGCGAGGGCTGGACCGACAAGGAAGAAGACGAGACCTTGCCCGATGCCGTCATCACCAGTCTCGAACAGTTGCTCGATATCATTCCGTTGTAGACGGCTCTTCCGCCTGCCTGATCCTTCCGGTCCGCGGACTTTCTGTTGGAGGCAGGAAATATCCTATAGAAAAGGAAGTGGATGGAAAACTCCCCATTGGAGGCTTTTCCATCCACTTCCAATTTTTATATCCCTGTATATTTTTGAAACTGATGGTTTTCGCGGCAGATTAATTGGTGGTGCCTCGTCTTTTTCGTACTTTTGTGGAACGGTACAACTAGTTGTATACGATAATCATAACCTCTACGTACTTTTATGAAAAAAACGATTTCCTATTTGTTTTTGTTCCTTTTCTCATTCGTATTTTCCACTTCTGGAGCCCGGGTGCTTCCCGACGGTTCCATCTGCGTATACTTGAAAAATGGCAGAGTGGACGTCTTCCCCGGTGAGGTACTGAAGGAACATCAACAAACCGCCGGTCAGCTGAGTCTGACTTTGAACAACGACTCCACGGTCTTTTATGCGATGAGTGAGGTGGATTCCTTGGGGGACATGCCAAAGGATTTTGCCCGCTTCACTTCTTTCAAGTTCAACAACAAATACAATGACAATGTTTTTTCTGATGTCTTTGCCACCATCGGCGAACAAGAAATCACCGCAACGGTAGGGGCCATTGGAAAGAGTCTGACTCCTTCCTTCCAGTTGAGCGACGACAGTGCGGTGGTCTATGTCGACGGTGTCCGTCAGTTCAGCAAAGTGAGCCGTCACCGTTTTGACGCCCCCGTTGTCTATACCATCGCCAACAGCCATTATCGTAAAATAGAGAAGCGGAAAGTCAGCGAAGAAATTTGGAGTGAGGAGATTCCTGCCCATTATGAAACTGAAAAGCTGGCGTTGCAAGCAGACTGGCTGTCTACCAATGCCCCTTCCAATTATGGAGAAGACGTGAAAAATTTGGTGGACAACGACCCCTCCACCTTCTTCCATTCCACATGGGGTACCGGCGCCCATCAGAAATTGCCTTTGGATGAACATCCTTATATCCAGGTGAATTTGAAGGAAGATGTGGATAAGTTCGTTTTCGAATACACCACCAGCCAGGTGCATGACAACCGTTTCCCGTATGAGATTTTGGTGCAGAAAAGCCGTGACGGTAGGGTGTGGGAAGAGGCGCAGATCGTCAATGAAGGACTTCCTACTTCCGGACTGGGCGTGGATTTCACCTCCCCTCTGATCGATTTGAAGGGCCGTTACAAATATCTGCGTTTCGTCCTCAACCGTGCCAGTTATAAAAACTACTTTGTGCTCTCTCGCCTGGACTTGTTCAAAGTCGTAGGCTGGGAAGAGGCGGTTCCCCCGCATTTGATAGCTCCTGCCCGTTACGCCTATGCCTGGATGCCTTTTGGACGCGACATTCCGGTGAAGGTCGAATGGCTGACGGACAAGGCATATAATGTGCCGCGTATCGACATTGACATCGATGGCGGCGGCATGGTGGTGGATAAGGTCAACTATCTGGGAGCCCGTTTCACCCTCCATGGAGCCGGGGTCTTTCCCGACATGACCAGCCGTGTGTCCATCAAGGGCCGTGGCAATTCCAGTTGGGCAGGCACGGGCAAGAGTCCCTACCGTCTGAAGTTTGCCACCCCCGTGAAGCCCTTTGGTCTGACCAAAGGCAAGAATTGGGTGTTGCTGGCCAACCGCCAGACAGGTTCGATGTTGACCAATGCCATCGCGATGAAGGTGGCGACCCTCGTACAGACGGCTGGTGCCAACAACATCGTACCGGTGGAACTTTATATCAACGGAGAATATCGGGGCAGTTATAATTTCACCCAGCATGTGGGACTTCATAACAACAGTGTCGATATCGACGAAACCAATGCCGTACTTTTTGAATTGGACAGCTACTACGACGAAATCTTCAAATTCCAGGACGACAATTATGGTATTTGCACCAATATCAAGGATCCCGATTTGGAAGATATCCCTGCCGCCCAGGCCTATCAGCGTTTCAATCTGATCCGTTCCAGTTTCAACGATTTCACCAGCATCGTCGCCCGGGGGGACGACCGTTATGAAGATGACATCGACGTGACGATGTTTGCCCGTTATATGTTGGTAAACGAACTGGTGGCCAATCTAGAACTGAAACATCCGAAGAGCACCTATCTCTATAAGGAAGACCTCCGTGCCTTGCATAGCAAATACGTTTTTGGACCTTGCTGGGATTTCGACTGGGCCTTCGGTTATGAATTCCAGAATAACTATTGCGTCAGCAGTCCGCTCATCGATTATTACGAAAATCTCAACAAGACCGGCGGTCCGTTCTTTACTGCCCTCCGGTTCAATAGTGAAAAGGTAAAGCGGGCTTGTTATCGGGAATGGTATGATTTCATGCATACGCAGTATGACGAACTCATGGAGTACATCGACGATTATTACAATTATGCCCGTCGTTCCCTCGAGCACAATGCTACCAGATGGGGCGATGGCCAGAACTATCGCAGGGTGGCGAACAATTTCAAAAAATGGCTGACGGAACGTGCCGAACATATCTTCAGTCAGATGGAAGTGTACGACTTGAACACTTCCGAGCCCATCACCAAGGGCGATATCAATCTCGACGGGGCCATCAATCTCGCTGACATAGTCTGTCTGAACAATTATCTCTTGGGTATCCGCAATGAAGTGTTCAACCGGAAACAGGCGGATGTCAATGAGGACAACAAAGTGTCTGTTGCCGATATCGTATGGTGTATGGCACTGGTCATGCAGAGCGAGGTGGATGCCGAACGCCACATCCGGTTGCCCAAGGCTGACGCGGAACTGGCCTTGCCCGATTTCACGGTTACCGTGGGGGCTCCGTCCGTTTTGCCTGTGGTCATGACGCTTGCAGAAGACGGATATACAGGCACCCAGTTTGACGTGGAACTTCCGGAAGGAATGAAACTCGAGGAAATATCCCTTCCTGGCTCTTGGCAGGGATGCCGTGTCGAATTTTCCGAAGTGGGCACACAGCGATATCGCGTGCTGGTTTATTCGGACAACGGCGGTATCTTCCCCAAAGGCGGACACACCTTGCAATTGAAAGTCAATGCCGCACAGGTGGTCAAGGCCGACGAACGGGTCGTGACGCTGAAAGGCATCTCGCTGGTCAGTGCGGCGGGAGAGGAAGAACGCTTGCACGGAAGTTCCGCTTGCTTTGATATGGAAGCTACAGGCATCGAGCAGAACGTCGGAACCGAAGCGGTCGGTGGCGGCAAGATGCTCTGGGTAGAGGCGCTGACCGATGGCGAGGTCCGGGTCTACACCGTTGACGGTCGTCTGGTCAAGGTCTGTCCGGTGACAGCTGGTAAAAATCAGATTGCCCTCCCTGTCGGTGTATACATTGTCAATCAGCAGAAAGTGGTCATCAACCGATAAGTATAAATTCCGAAATAAATTCAGATTATGAAAATAGTAAGATTGATATTCTTTTCCCTGTGTTGTTGGATGTGTGTCACCGCACAAGCCCAGCTTCAGGACGAAGTAATCTTGAAGGTCAGCGAAGTGGAGAAGGGCAGAATCTGGCAGGTGGATGTCGATTTCAACAATGCGGCGTCCGATAATTATACAGCCTTCCAGATGGATTTCCTTTTTCCCGACTCTTTCCAATATGTGGAAAACAGTCTGTCTCCCGGTACCCGTCTGCTGGCCCATACGGTCAGTGCGGCGAAACGTCCCGGCAGCATTTTCCGCGTCGTGGCTTATTCCCATACCAACTCCGAAATTACGGGACGTACCGGTGCGTTGTACAGTCTCCAGTTGCAGGCCGTTGATCGTTTGACGGCGGGTTCCCAATTATTGAAAGCTCAGAACATCCATTTTGTGAAGCGTGACGGGGTGGAGTGCCGGTTGTCCGATGCCCAGACCACTTTCACGACAGCGCCTACCGGAATTGCAGATTTGCAAGCTGACACCTATGTGGAGGTGTACAATCTGCAGGGAATGCGCATCAGCTCGGGACTTACCTGGAAGGAAGCCCGGCGTCAGTTGCCCAAGGGCATTTATATAGTGAATGGTCAGCTCAGGGCGGTGTATCCTTAATCTTTCCTGATTCAGAAATCAAAGAAAGCGGTGGTCCGGATGACGGACTGCCGCTTTTTCTCTTCTGCAATCCGGATATCAGGTATCATCCAGAGAAATTTCAAATAAAAGATTTATTTTTGCAAGTAAGTGATTGATTAAAAAAATAATCATAAAATTGATTTTGATTACTTAGTAATGGTAAAAAAATAACTTCATACAGTTTTAAGATATTTATCTTCCTTTCTTCCGCCATTTTTTATCCGCCTCTTGTTCTGCTTGGAAGCGCGTCGGCAGTCGTGTAGCCCGCTACACTCCTTTCTCCTAACTTCCCATCAGATGCAAGATTCGAACAAAAAATGCCGAACTTATTATTTCACCATTACTTACTTGTCTATGGCTTCATTGTAGATTACTGAGAGATAAAATAAACAGTAAATGAGTGGTCGGAATTAATTTCGACTACTTATATCTAAAATAAGAAATATGAGAGACGCAATATGTTATAAGGCCGCCGACGACCGCTATGCCCATCCGGAAGGGTTTCGTCGTTGTGGCAGAAGTGGTATCCTGCTGCCGGCGGTATCGCTGGGACTGTGGAAAAATTTTGGTGCGACCCGTCCTTTGGCGGACAGCCGGCGCATGCTTCATTATGCTTTTGACCATGGGGTGACCCATTTCGATTTAGCCAACAATTATGGACCGCCCTATGGAACGGCAGAAGAAACTTTCGGTCAGGTGATGCAGACTTCCTTTGCCCCTTATCGCGACGAACTTTTTATTTCAACGAAGGCGGGATATGACATGTGGCCCGGCCCTTATGGAAATTGGGGCTCACGGAAATATTTGATGTCAAGTCTTGACCAGAGTCTGCGGCGGATGCATTTGGATTATGTTGATTTGTTCTATATCCATCGTTACGATCCGGAAACTCCATTGGAAGAGACCTTGCAGGCTTTGGTGGACATTGTGCATCAAGGCAAAGCATTGTATATCGGCATTTCCCGTTGGCCATTGGCGGCCACAAAATTTGCCTTCGACTATCTGGCGGCCCGTGATGTACCCTGTCTCTGTTATCAGGGACGTCTGAACTTGTTGGATCGTGAGTTGGAAAACAATGGAATCTTGGAGGCGGTCCGCCAACGGCGTTGTGGTTTTGTTTCTTTCTCTCCCTTGGCACAAGGTTTGCTGACCGACCGTTATCTGCAAGGTATTCCCGGAGATTCGCGTATGGTGCGTGAGACGACATTGCAAGCATCCAGTCGGACACCACTTTTGATGAAGCAGTTGACCCGTTTGCAGCAATTCGCTCAAGAACGTGGGAATACTTTGGCGCAGTTGGCTTTGCGTTGGGTGCTCAGTCATCCTGAAGTGACTTCCGTGATTGTGGGTGCTAGCAAGGTGGAACAGTTGGCTGACAACCTCAAGGTGATGGAGGAAGAACCGCTATCGCAAGAAGAGATGGAAGAAGCGGGTTCGATAAGAAATTGACGTATTCATTAGCCATTTCCGGTACAATGTCCTGCGGAGCGGGGCAAATCACACGAAGTGTGAGGGTGCCGAGGGACGAACGAAGTGAGCCCCTCGGTAAGGCTCTTCCTCTCTTTTGGGGCTATGACTATCGCCCCAAGACTGGGGGCAGAGCGCTCGGGGGTTGATAGATAAAAGATGTGTCACCTTACTCCGTCGACTTCGTCGCCACCTCTCCCCTCCAAGGAAGAGGGATATTTTTTGCGAAGCATTGGGCCTTACTGCGTCCATCTGTGGTTAAAAATACCAGTGGTCGCGCAGCCCTGTTATGGCGCAGCCGTAACCCAATTCGTGAAGATTCAAGAGAGTCTGCGAAGCAGATACGAACGCCTATAATTGGTGGTGATAAGCGCGTATGTCGTTTTCATTGGCACGATAATTCGTGAAAATTAGTGTAGATTCGTAGGGGGATATCAGTGGTCGCGCAGCCCGACTCCGGAATTACAAAATAAAAAAGGCTGGCAAAATTCAAATATCAAAAAGCAGTGCGGTATTTACAAAAGGGCATAAAAAAAGGGATACCTCTGTATCCCAACCTTGTTAACCTTAAATCTAATACTATGAAAAACACAATGCAAAAGTACGGTTTTAGCGGAAAAATGCAAAATTAATCTGTTCAAAAACATATATTTTAAAATTATTTTACGAACACTTCCGTAATTTGTCATCTTCATATCACAAAACACATTGATAAAAAAGTTTGTGTCATGGTGTTGAAGGTGAGCGCTTTCCGTCGTTCCCTGTCATCGTTACCTATAAAAAAAGGAGGCCAGTGCCAGCCTCCCCATTGAAATCATCATAATAATAGTAGTAGTTCCTCTCCGAATCATCCCCCCTCATCATCGTTCCTTCGGAAAGGAGATGGCACTGTAAAAAAATTAGCGGGTCGTCACCACGACACAGCCTCACCTCTATGCATCCTACTTCTTGCGATTGAAAAAGCCACGATTTTCTTCCTCAGGAGAAAAATCGCAAGAAGAAATACGGTCATACAATTCACGTCGGCGGCAATTCACCTCATTCATCATTTCTTTCGTTCCCTCGGACGAAAATTCAAAATTCAGAGTGTTGTTGATGCAGATGGAACTACCCACAACATTCGCATCCTGGTTGGCACCGATGTATACAAAGATCCATCCCTGTGCCTTCAAGGCATTCACCAAGGCGCCGATGCTCTCCTTGGTATATTCCACAGAGGAATTTTCATAACCATCTGTGATGATGGTCACCAAAACTCTGTCCTCCTTCGTTACCTTTTTCAGCAGGGCGTTGAACGACCGCCCCATGGCATCGTAAAGAGGGGTGCATTCGTTGGGTACAAACTGGCTGCGTTTGAGTTCTCTCACCTCGGCTATCGGCTGACAGTCGTAAACCATATTCATCTTGGAACTGTTGAAGGTCATCAGACTGACATAATGTTCCTGATCCTCCATGTCTCGCTGTGCGGAGCGTATTGTTTGAATAGTTTCGTTCACCCCACTAATGGCTGCATCTTTGATGAACCCCATAGAACCACTTTCATCTAAAACCATTAAATTAAATACTTTCTGTTTCATAACTCTACATTTATAAATCTGACTTATTATGTTTCCTCTACATTTTAAATAGGCTCATATTAATACTGAAATGAATTGTCTGTATCCTTGTATTGGCACTACTTGAACTCTTTTGTATATGTAATTATGACGCAAATATATCTATATCTTTCTAATCAACCAAATGTTTGCGCGTATTTTACACAAATATATTGTTTTATGTATTAAATAGTGAGTTGGAAGGACAAAACCGTTCGATTTCCCTCACGAATAGAGAAAAGGTTGCATCTCTGTATTGAGAAAAGCATTATCAAATAGTGAAATCATTATCTGATGCCAAAACAAAACGAATTATCATCCAGGAGGGTGATGTCGTACTATTTCTATAAAATTGCAACAAAAATAGGAAAAAATCTCTCGAAAAAAGAAACTGAACCTAGTGAGCTGTGTGTACAAGTGTCCTTTTAGTAATGGAGAATCTTTATAAGAGCCTGCTATTCATTTGTTTAACTTCTTCGCATTCTTCCTGTATATTAATCCGTAAAAAAACTAAGTAATGGTGAAATAATAAGTTCGGCAATTTTTTGTTCGAATCTTGTGTCTGATGGGAAGTTAGGAGAAAGGAGTGTAGCGGGCTACACGACTGCCGACGCGCTTCCAAGCAGAACAAGAGACGGATAAAAAATGGCGAGAGAAAGGAAGAAAAATATTTTAAAACTGTATGAAGTTATTTTTTTACCATTACTAAGTAATAAAATAAGAGGAATAGGAGAAATATAGTAATGCCCTTTGGATATAATTCGGTATAAATACTATCAGCATGTTGACCATTCCCTTCTAAAATCCATTTTTTTGAAGGTAGGTAAGATGTAATATGTACACAATAAGACCCATTTACGAAGGGTTGGGGTTATGGAGAAGGGGAATAATGAGGGATGTAGGGGGGGCGGATACTTCCGACCCGCCGGCTAGCGTAGGGCGTGGAAGAGGGGTCTGCCTGTACTACTAGCTGCCCCAATTAGCGCCCAACTTATGTACAATGTCCTGCGGAGCGGGGCAAATCCAGCTATGCTGGAGGGTGCCGCAGGACGAACGAAGTGAGCCCTGCGGTATTGCTCTTGATTATCAAATACTATCCCTCTTCCCTTGAGGGGAGGGAACTTACCCAGGGGCTCGTCGGACTTCATTTCATTTTGTCCTCCTCGTCCCTCGGCCTTCACACTTCGTGTGATTTGCCCCGCTCCGCAGGACATTTGTTGAGTGAGGAGTTAGGAGAGAGGAGTTGGTCAGCGTGTAGTGAAATCTCGTGCCAGCGAAGGCAAAAACTTAAACTGGCTTGAGGGCTCTGTTGAATGCCGCCGAGATTATGAAAAGGGTTGGCCCTTTCATGCTGACCTACTTGCTGCCCCGAAGGAAAGAGTTGGCAAGGCAAATGATTTCATAGAAGGTGCTCCGATCTATCTGGCGGGGGAAGACATCATGATGTTCAGATTTGCATAAGCATTTGTTATAAAAAGGGCCCGGCTGTCTGTTCCTTGTTAAAAGGGGAGGCAGCCAGGGCTTTTTAATGTCCTTAATTTGTCAAATGTCAAAACGTCAATTTCCTATTTTTATATTTGTTATAGCGTATAGCATGCTGTCCCGTCATCTTTATTTTCTAATCAACTGATAGAAATATTCTTTAATGCGCCTCTTTATAGTCAGAGAATAAAATGTTGTGAAGACTGAATTGTGTTGGACAGATAGATTTATTGTTTGGAGATATGAAAATAGAAGTTGAAAAATTTTTGGCGTTGTTTGACGGAGCCCAGATCTCCGATGTCGGAGAAGGAATGCTTTTGGTGCGCGAGGTCATCGCCCGTCGTTGGAGAAATCGTTTTTTAGTCAATACGGAGGAACACGAAGCCTATGAACTCGTCGGTGGCGATTTGCAGTTGAAATGCCTGTGTTCCGATGATATCGAGTGGGAGAGCCTCGAATCTTACAAGCACCAGAATACCGCCCGCCAGTTGCGCGCCCCTTATCCCTTTTCCGTTTACGCCTTCAATGACGGCGTGGCTTATGTCGACTGGACTTTATACCCCGACGGTATGTATTTCATGGATGAGGACGGCTTTGGCATGGACGACGGGAAAGAAGAATGTCTTGGTGCCTATATCGACCGGAACGGCCGCTTCCTCGTTCCCTTCCGGCCCATGAATGATGCCCGGACCCGGGAGAAATATCGCAAAAAAGCCTTAAGAGCCCTGCTCAGGATGGGTGCCCGGAATTAATGCGATACCGATGTCTTGCCTGGCGTGGCACAACTTTCATGTGGCATGAACGGACCGTCAGCCTCGAGAGGCATTCCGGCAGAAAAAAAGAATTATTCGGCTTGTGGTGGTCATGCCCCTTTCCGGATGATTCTTTTTTCTTTTAGTAATGGTGAAATAATAAGTTCGGCAATTTTTTGTTAGAATCTTGCGTCTGCTTGGAAGCGCGTCGGCAGAACAAAAGACGGATAAAAAATGGCGAGAGATAAGAAGAAAAATATTTTAAAACTGTATGAAGTTATTTTTTACCATTACTTAATACTTTTCTAATAAAACCTTAATCACCCCCTAACCGGCAATCAGAAGGCATTCTTGTAATTTTGCAACATAAAATAGTGGTGTTTATTATGTTACAAAAGAAAAGAGCAGAGCATTATATTGATCGTGACATCAGTTGGATGTATTTTAACAGCCGGATTTTGCAGGAAGTTTCCCGTCCCCAGGTTCCCTTGTTGGAGCGTTTGACTTTTCTTGGCATCTATTCCAACAATCTGGATGAATTTTTCCGGGTGCGCATGGCCTACCTCAGCCGGGTCGCAGAGGTGCAGGACGGCACCAAAATCAAGACGGGACAGGATGCGAAGAAAGTCATTAAGAAAATTTCCGCACTCAATGCCCGCTATGCGGAGCAGTTTGACGTGTGTATCCCTCAGATCAATGAAGAATTGAAAGCGGAGCACATCCATATCGTTACCGACCAGGAACTGACCTCGCAGCAGCACCGCTTCATCTACAATTTCTTTTGTGAGCGCCTCAATGGTTTCATCTCCCCAATCTGGTTTGCCGCGGTCAAGTTTTTCGATGTGGAGACCGACGAGAACATCTATCTGGCGGTCAAGATGAAAAAAGCCGGTGAGGAGAACGCTTGCGACTATGCCTATATCGAACTGCCTGTGCGTCTCTGCGGACGTTTTGTCCGTCTGCCCGATTCGGACGGCCAATGCTATCTCATGTATGTGGACGATGTCGTGCGTTCCTGTCTGCCATTCGTCTTCGAGGGACAGAATTTCACTAGTTTCGAAGCCTATGCCTTCAAGTTCACCCGCGATGCGGAGATGGACAACGACTTGAGGAGCGGACGAATCCAGAAGATTGCCCAGGGCATCAAAAGCCGGAGAAGGGGAGAACCGCTGAGAGTCATCTATGACGAGAAAATGCCAAGGACCTGCTGAACCGTGTCTTGAAAAAACTAGATCTCGACCGTTGGGACACCTTGCAGAAAAGCGGCAGATACCAGAACCATAAGGATCTGATGAAATTTCCCGATTGTGGCCGGGCTGATTTGGAATATCCTGTATGGACTCCGGTGCTGCGCCGGGAACTAGCGGGAACAGAGAGCATCATCGAGAAAATACAGGAGAGGGACCGTTTCATTCATGTGCCCTACCACAGCTTCGACTCTTACATCCGCGTGCTGCAGGAGGCGGCCATTAACAAACAGGTGAAATCCATCAAAATAACCCTCTAACGTCTGGCCAGGGAGTCGAAAGTCATCAAGGCTCTCATTGCTGTATCGCGCAACGGAAAGAAGGTGACGTTGGTCATCGAACTTCTGGCGCGTTTCGACGAAGAGTCGAACATCTCCCGGTCCAAGCAGATGCAGGATGCCGGCATACAGGTCATCTTTGGCGTGGAGGGTCTCAAGGTACATTCTAAAATCACCCACATAGATATGAAGAAGGGACCCAATATCGCCTGCGTCAGCACTGGAAACTTTCATGAAGGCAATGCGCGGCTGTATACCGACGTGATACTCATGACCGCCAACCGGAAAGTTGTGAACGAGGTCCTCATAGTCTTCGACTTTATAGAACATCCCTACAAACCGGTGCAGTTCAAAGAATTGCTTGTATCTCCCAATTCGATGAAGAGAAATTTCATCCATCTCATCGACAATGAAATCAAAAACAAGAAGGCGGGAAAGACGGTTTACATCCAGGTCAAGGTCAACCATATCACGGACCCTGTCATCGTCCGCAAACTCTACGAGGTATCTGCCGCCGGCGTCCCTACCGACTTGCTGGTGAGGGGCAACTGCTCCCTGGTGCCCGGTATCACCTATGTCTATGTGCCCACTGTGGGACTCGTGGATGGCATCATTGACGAAATACTTCTCAAACGCCTGTCCAAGAAAAAGGTGGGAGTGGTGCAGAAAGAAGAACTGAAGGAAGAACAGAAATCATGCGGAGAAACCGCTAGTGAATCATGCAAAGAGACAGAGGCGGCCTCCTTGTGCAGTGATGCCTTGTCTGAAGAGCTGGAAGAAAGTTCCAACCT
>SAMEA104404103__coassemble_357_pt1 | contig 34292 bp, 32 predicted proteins | sample SAMEA104404103__metabat2_high_PE_061 | metagenome-assembled genome bin SAMEA104404103 (sample SAMEA104404103) | Balaenoptera acutorostrata | reverse complement strand
CAGACGCAAGATTCGAACAAAAAATTGCCGAACTTATTATTTCACCATTACTTATAAGGCAAAAGTAAATTAAATTAAAAATAGAACAAAAGTTAGATACGACTTTTCTCTAAAATTATTCAATATTTATATTAGAATATATCATTGATATTCAGCATCTTGCAATATAAAATAAAAAAAGTAAAAAAAACATGCCTTTTCTTTGTAACTTTAATGCAACTAACCCGTCTTAGATATAGAGCAATGAAAGAGATTGATTTCAGATACGACCTATTACCGCTGAAGAATAAACTTTTTCGGTTGGCACTGCGTATTACGCTCGATTCGGCAGAAGCGGAAGATATTACGCAGGATACGCTCATACGAGTATGGACGAAGCGTGAAGAACTCAAGGAAGTTGATTCAATCGAAGCTTACTGCATGACCATTTGCAGGAATCTGGCTCTCGACCGTCATGAGAAAAAAGAAGCACAAAATCTTTCAATTGACGAAAATCCTGTAGAAACTGCAGACAACACCTTGCTCCCTGACGAGAAACTTGAACAAGACGAAAAGTTAAGAAGGGTGCAACTACTCTTCAACAGTTTGCCTGAAAAACAACGTACAGCCTTACAGCTACGGGACATCGAGGAAAAAACCTACAGAGAAACGGCTGACATCATGGGCATCACCGAAGAGAATGTCAAAGTACTCATCTTCAGAGCTCGTCAAGCCATCCGAAAACAATACGACAAAATAGAGAATTATGGACTATAAATACATCGAACAACTGCTTGAACGCTATTGGGCATGCGAAACTTCCGTAGAGGAGGAAAACATCCTACGTGCCTTCTTCAGTCAGAAAGAGCTGCCAGCGCATTTGTCACGGTACAAGTCTCTGTTCGAGTATGAACGGAGCCAGGCCAAGACTGAACTCGATGAAAGTTTTGACCTCCGTGTTCTTAATAAGATAGGTAAAGAGGAACCGAAAAAGCAGGTAGTTATCAAAGCCAACCGCTTGACACTGAACTATCGTCTTCGTCCTCTCTACAGAGCTGCTGCAGCTATTGCAATTTTCGCCGTATTCGGCACAGCTATTCAGCATACCTTCAACCGCGAGGAGGCTCCTACGGGTTGGGACTACAACGCAGCCAATTACCAGGATACCTACAATGCCCCACAAGATGCTTTTGAAGCCGGCATGGGAGGTATCGGTGAGATTCAAGATATGTTGCGCACACTTCCGAACAAGGAAGACAGCATCGTTGCAGATTTATCAACTCCAAACACTAAGTAATGAAACGACTGTATTTGGTTCTGATACTTGTCATCTGTCAATTTTCTGCTTTTGCACAGAAGGAAGAAGATTTCGCCACGAGATTCATGGAATTAAATAGCGTGGACTACTCACAAATGAGTTGCAACACAGTAAGCCCACACATGATGGAACGCATCATGAAATTGGATACACTGAATATAAACAAAAATATTCGCAACGTACTATCGCAATTGAAAAGCATACAAATAGTACAAGCTCAAGGCCTCTTCGTAGGCGACAGCCTCTTCAACAGAGCCGTTGATTTGGCGGAAAAAAACAAAAAACGCTATAAACTGTACGCCACAGACAACAATCGACAGATTTATTTGAGAAAGCGAAACAAAATTATCGTCGAAATGGTTTTCATAGGAAAGACAAAAAGCGTTTTCAATATGGTAAACTTGACAGGGAATATGAACGATAGTTTCCTCAAGGAACTGACAAACATGTAAACGAATAATGAAATACTATAGAAAAATGCCAATCCGAAAAGCGGTGCGGCGAGGGTGAACACTTCACTCGCTTTATTAAAACACACCGAAGCCATTTTGGTTTCAATTCTCTCAAAAATGTTATCCAGCGGGATAAAGCCAAAGATACATGGGGAGGTCCTTATCCGGGCCTCCCTTTATCGTTTTTATACCCTGGGGAATCTTTCAAGCAAGAAACATACAACTACTGGGGACAGACACAATCATGCATACGCCTTCACTACCCGGCAGAAGTTGCTAAAAAGGATAGGTAGGTGACAAAAGTAAAAACAGGAAAATCTTTATAAACTTTATAAAACGATCTTCAAAAAGGAAGCCTCTGGATAAAGACGAAGAAAAATAATATCAATCTTTATTCAAAGGCTTCTCAAAGTTTCGTTATCTATCTTTCAACGATGGAATCGCGTAAAATCAATCGCGATTCAGGTCCCATATTGAAAAGCAAATCTACGATGCTCAGATTAGGCAGGAAGCCCAACCGCTGGGCAAAAACCTGATAATAAGGTATGGCTTGAAAAGATGTATCGCTAGAAAAATCCAACTTCGGACGTATGCTTTCTCTGAAATCCTCCACGTTTTCTTCTGTATGCTCCACGTAAGCTTGTGGAAGCAGGATTTCAGGCGTCAGTCCAAGTTCTTCGCATATCACGTTTCTAAGCCCTTCATTAAAGTCGACAAGGTAGTCATACCTTTTCTCATAAAAAGGACGAATGTCATCCGCATAATACTCAAAATACGGACTTTTATCATATGCGCTCACCAAGGCGTTCCAATGCAGATGCCGCCAGTTTCCGTGATTGCTCAGACGGATATCTTTGGTACAAGGTTTCAAAACTTCCGAATGCTCGATAGGAAAAGTCAGTGCTTGGGGACCATTTGGACCAGCTATAACGCAGCGGTTTCTATAGGTCTGCTTGACATAATGATCAAACCGCTCCTCGATAATACGAGGGGCGGCATAAAGTTTGGTGTAATATTGTACTGGCGCCAAATACGCCGAAGTGAGAATTACAGTATTCATTCTAAAGAACTAAACAATCTACCGGAACGCAACATCTGATAAAAGGGTTTGCTGCTGTCCACAGAATAACTTATACACACAGGAGTTCCTATCAGACAACGGACAGGGAACAAGGTGCCATCAGCACCGTACATACCAGCCGGAACAATCATATAGGCGGCAGGATCTTCTTCAAACCAGAGTGTATCACCCGGCAGTCCGTCAATACGGCCTATAAAGACTTGCCCTGAACCGCCCGGATCTTCGTACACGACCATGTCACCTCGTTCTGGCTGGCCGTAACCCAACCGGTGGTATCCCCACCAGTGTTCAAAAGGCAATTTGACTCCATAAGTAGTTCGGTTGACGAGGATACGGTCTCCCGACAATAATTCCAAATCAGGACGGTCACCTCTCACCTCCACCTGAGTGAGCCAAAAGGTATGCACTAATAAGAGTAAAATCAATGGTAACGCAAAAATAAGGACAACACGAAAACTGCCCTTTGAAATAAAGGGTTTACGAATGCCTCGAAAATATCTCTTTATGGTTACCAATTTATTTGAAATCTAATGTGCTGATTAAAACTTATTGAATGTCTCCCACCCACTTGAAGAAGCGGTTCCAACGGATTTTTCCTCCAAACCAGCCGTAGTCCGGATCAAGAGAAAGCCAGATAAAGAGTGGTTTACCCACGATATGGTCTTCAGGAACAAATCCCCAGAAACGGGAGTCTGCAGAATTGTCACGGTTATCACCCATCATCCAGTAATAATCCATTTTGAAAGTATACTCATCGGTCTGCTGGCCGTTGATAAAGATTTTGCCGTCCTTCACTTCCAGCTGGTTACCTTCATATACTCCGATGAGACGCTCGTAAATTGGCAGATTTTCCAAGGTAAGTTTCAATTTGCCACCACGTTTAGGAATCCAGAAGCCTTCCTTGCCACCGTAATTGGCAGTTGTCCAGTCCTTTGACATATTCAGCGGATAAAGTTCCTCTCCTCCAGCCAATGGAGAACGCTTGGGATTGGGTTCAATGATCTTTCTGTCCAACAATGCCTGTTTTACTGCAGCCGTCATAGGGAAGCCTGCATTCATCTGCAAATAATTCAATTCTTCGTTCGTAATGCCCAATTCCTTCTTGGTATCTTCATCCAGATACTGGAGGAACTTCACATCGTAGCGGTACTGGACATTCTCGGGCTGTTGCAAGGGTTGGTTGTCAAGATAGATGATGTCATCCACAATTTTAAACTGCTGGCCAGGTAAACCCACACAACGCTTCACATAATTCTCTCTGCGGTCGGTTGGACGGGACATCACTCCGCCAAATTCCAAAGTATTGGATTTGATGTAAGCAGTACCCGCAGCATAACGTTCACTAAAAATCTTACGCTGTAAATCCAATGACATACTAGAATCTATCGGATTCTGCACAATCTGCTTGCCGATAGCATAAGCCATTCCATAATAATCCTGGGCCTGCAATTCCGGATTGGCTACCACTGTGTCGCCGGAAGGATAGTTGAAAACAACAATATCGTTCAACTTCACATCTCCCAAGCCTTTCACACGACGATAGTCCCAATGTGGCGTCTCAATGTAACTTTTACAATTGAAGACAGGAAGCGTATGCTGGGTCAGAGGCATCGTCAGCGGAGTCTGCGGGATACGCGGACCATAATGATATTTGGACACCAAAAGGTAGTCACCCGTCAACAATGTCTTTTCTAAAGAAGAGGAAGGAATCACAAAGTTCTGGATAAAGAACTGATTGATGAAATAGATAGCCACCAAGGCAAAAACGATGGCATCCACCCAACTCATGATGACACGTGCGGTAGGATTTTTCAAATCTTTCCACCATCCCCAGTTTATTTTCTTCGTAAAATAAGCATCGATGATGAATGGGACGACTAAAAGTCCCCACCAGGAGCCTACCCAATACAAAAAGAGCAGATAGAGCACCATCACGATGGAGAACTTGATCACGGATTTCTTAGAAACACCTTTTTTCCCCTTTTCATCGCTATTTTCCACCTTTCCGGGAAACTGGTTTTCTTTATTTTCTGTACTCATATATTCTTTAAACACTTAGTTTTCTAATTCTATCAGGCAAACATCTCGGACATCATGTCGTCGATGGTCAACAAGCCTTTATGGTTCTGTGTATATTCAGCAGCCAGCACCGCTCCCAATGCAAAACCACGACGGCTATGAGCATCATGAGTAATCGTGATACTGTCTGCAGCACTATCGTAAGTGACAGAATGAATGCCGGGAACTTCACCACGACGGACGGAATCAATACGCAACTTTTCAATCGGATGTTCCTTGGTTCCTGTCACCGTGCCGTCAGCATTCTGTTCGGTACCGAGAACCCAGTCTTCCTTTCGTTCCACGTTCTCTATAATCTGTTCTGCCAAGGTGATGGCCGTTCCGCTAGGAGCGTCAAGTTTGTGAACGTGATGAGTTTCTTCCATGGTCACATCATATTCAGGAAACCGATTCATGAGATGAGCCAGATATTTGTTCACAGCGCTGAAAATAGCCACGCCTAAGGAAAAGTTGGAAGCCCAGAACAAAGTATGTCCCTTCTCTGTACACAGTTGCTCCACATCCGTCTTATGCTCTTTCATCCAGCCCGTAGAACCACTGACCACTTTCACGCCCGAGTTGAAGGCGCGCAGGTAATTTCCGTATGCTGCCGTCGGTGAGGTGAACTCAATAGCGACGTCCGCACTTTTGAAGGCTTCTGAATCGAAATCTTCAGAATTGTTCAAATCTATGATTGAAACGATTTCATGACCGCGGCTCAAAGCGATTTCCTCAATCATGTGGCCCATTTTACCGTAGCCTATTAATGCAATTTTCATAATACAATTCTCTTTTTCTGCAAAGTTAGTGTATGGCAAGATAATAACCAACCGAAAAACACTTTTTTAGGTATCTTATTCCAAAGAGTTGTTGGGTATCAACACCCCTACTCTTCTGTCTTCTTTTAAAACTTACAACCGTCCGCCACATAAACAGGCGGTTTCATCGCATATTTCGCCCTTTCTAAAGCATGCGCACGATGGTTTCCGCCCAATAAGGAAGTACGGCAAAATGTACGACAAAAGCCACCGGCATTCACATGCAAGTGGCTTTTTGATGGTATTATTGTAAGTTATTACCTCGACCTGGATTCACATCCCAATCTTTGGTTCCTTGTTAAATAGATTACAAATATAGGTATTTCACCCTTAGTTGTCAAATCTATATTTCCCAAGAAATGTCCGATTAGGCGTCAATCTTAGCATAGGTAGCATTACGTTCAATAAAGTCGCGACGAGGACCAACATCATCACCCATCAACATGGAGAACACATAGTCTGCGTCAGCAGCATTCTCGATGCTGACTTGCTTCAACAGGCGGCTTTCCGGATTCATGGTAGTATCCCACAACTGCTGTGGATTCATTTCACCAAGACCTTTGTAACGCTGGGTATGAATGCTGTTTTCTGTACCGTCACCATAAGTGTCGATAAAGTTCTTACGTTCTTCGTCATTGTAGCAATACTCTTCGATCTTTCCCTTTTTGCAAAGATAGAGCGGCGGCATTGCGATATAGAGATAGCCGTCCTTGATTACTTGAGGGAAGTAACGGAAGAACAAAGTCATAATCAAAGTTGCAATATGCTGACCGTCGACATCGGCATCGGCCATGATAATGACCTTGTGATAACGCAACTTCTCAATATTGGCCTCCTTGCTGTCTTCGCCGTCCAAACCAAAGCGAATACCCAAAGCCTGGATGATATTGTTGACTTCTTCGCTTTCGAAAGCTTTGTGCCACATCGCCTTCTCCACATTCAAGATTTTACCACGAAGCGGGAGGATGGCCTGTGTTGCACGGCTACGTCCCTGCTTGGCTGAACCACCTGCAGAGTCACCCTCGACGAGGAACAATTCGCATTCTTCAGGAACTTTAGAGGAACAGTCAGCCAATTTGCCAGGAAGACCGCCACCAGACATCGGACTCTTGCGCTGCACGCTTTCACGGGCCTTGCGGGCTGCGACACGTGCGGTAGCTGCCAAGATAACCTTGTCGACAATCAGCTTGGCCTCTTTTGGATGCTCTTCCAAATAGTAAGCCAGGGCCTCACCTACTGCCTGGTTGACCGCACCGGTTGCTTCGGTGTTACCCAGTTTGGTTTTAGTCTGACCTTCAAACTGAGGTTCAGAAACTTTCACGGAGATAACGGCTGTCAGACCTTCACGGAAGTCCTCACCGGTAATTTCCACCTTGGCCTTTTCCAATTGCTTGGCAGCAGTTTCCTCAGCATATTTCTTCAATACGCGGGTTACCGCCATACGGAAGCCTGCCAGGTGAGTACCACCTTCGATGGTATTGATATTGTTGACATAAGAATGGAGATTCTCACTATAGGAAGTGTTATACATGATGGCCACTTCGATAGGCATACCATTCTTTTCTGTATTCAGATAAATAACGTCATCAAAAAGATGGTTACGTGAAGAATCGATATAACGTACGAATTCACGCAAACCGAACTTTGAATGGAAGATATCCTGGCGGATATTGCCTTCATCGTCCTTACGCAAATCGGTCAACTTGATGGTAATGCCGGCATTCAGGAAAGCCAGTTCACGCATACGGTTGGCCAAGATGTCATACTTGTAAATCGTTGTGATGAAAATACTGTCATCCGGCCAGAACTGCTGGCGTGTACCACGCAAGTCAGTATCGCCGACAATCTTTACAGGATATAAAGGATGTCCCTTCGCATATTCCTGCTGGTAGATTTTACCATCACGGAAAACTTGGGAAAGCATTCGGCTGGAGAGTGCATTCACACAACTTACACCGACACCGTGCAAACCACCGGAAACCTTGTAAGAACCTTTGTCAAACTTACCACCAGCATGCAATACGGTCATAACGACTTCCAAAGCTGAACGATGCTCCTTGGGATGCTCGTCAACCGGAATACCACGACCATTATCCTGAACGATGATGGAATTGTCTTCGCAAATGGTAACTTCTATTTCTGTACAATAACCGGCCAAAGCCTCATCGATAGAGTTATCTACCGTTTCATACACCAAGTGGTGGAGACCTTTTTCACTGATGTCACCGATATACATCGCCGGGCGCTTTCGTACAGCCTCCAGCCCCTCAAGGACCTGGATATTGCTGGCTGAATAAGCAGCCTCGTTTTTTTCGATTTCTTCCATATATGTACTAGTATGCTTTTGTCAAATTTACAACAAAGCAAAGGTACATAATTTCTGTGAATTAGGCGAATTTTATGATTAAAAAAGAACACTTCTCCACCATCTCGGCGAAAGGTCCTCAAAGGGGCTTGAACGGGGCGAAACAACCGTTTGTCCATCAAACAAATAAGCAGGAATCAGCTCCGGAAAGAATCAGTCTCCGCAAGACAAATCAGCAAAATCATCATCGGTCTCTTCATGCCGCCGGTTCACAGGGGTCAGCGCCCAACTTTCTGCATTGCGACGACGCCCAAAACTCAAATCCAAACCGGCAGAAAGAAGTTGCCTTGCCAGTTCGGGTTTTCCCCGGAAACCATGCACCGTCCACTGCACCGAAGGATGCAGACTTTTCTTCAGGGCCAGCAAACGGTCATAAGCCTTGACGCAATGTACAGTCACTGGCAGCTGCCGTTCTTCGGCCATCGCCAATTGGCGTATGAATACCTGCTCTTGCAGGCCCATGTCTGCGCCCTGCAGTTTGTCCAGTCCGCATTCTCCTACTGCCACCACTTGCGGATGATCCAGCCAGGACAGAAAACCTTCCCAAAGCTGACGCAAATCGGTAGTGGTCCACCAAGGATGGATTCCTGCAGAATAAAGACCACCCGGCACGACCCGGAAACTATCGGGCGCAAGCAAGGCCTCCACGGGCAGATTGACAATGGCACTCCCAGGCGGAGCATTCAGATTGTGCGTATGAAAATCCATAATTAATAAAGTATGATTTTATGTTTTCAAACAGATAACAGATTGCAAATGTAATGAGTTACGACGGAACAGGGATACAGAAAGAATATATTTTGAGCTACTTCCAGGAAATCCATATCAAACATCACATTCCACTCCTATCTAAAAACAAAAGAGAATGCTGCATCATAGAAAGGAAAATATCTGGATGGAGGAACAAGAAACGGCCGGACACTGTTCTATGAGACCACAGCGACAGCCCCTCTCCTACACGCGCACTGACATGCAACGGACTCAGACAGCCCTTGAGGGAAGCGTACGGACAACCAGTCCCACTCCTGCCTAACAGCCGGAACACAACACCTTTTAAAAAAACGAAAGACGCCACACCTGGGTGCGACGTCTATCGTTTTATCTTTTTATTCAAGGCACAGGATCGTAGCCACTACCACCCCAAGGATGGCAACGTAGAATTCTTCTGATGGCCAGATACAGTCCCTTTATGGGGCCATGTTTCTGTATGGCTTCCACCGCATACTGGGAGCAAGTCGGCGTAAACCGGCAAGCTGGAGGCGTCAGCGGCGATATGTATTTCTGATAGAAACGGATGGGGGCTATCAGAACAGCCACCAGCCACTTTTTCAAACGTTTCATCATTCTTCCTCCTTCGCGACAGTCAGTTTTTCTGTGATACGCACCAGCAGGTTGCTCATTCGGGAATGAATCTGCCGGGAATCCACAGGGCGATCAGACAGCCACAAGAAGGCGACATGCAGCCCCGTGCCTTCGGGCAAAGCCTGCAACAAAATATGTTTGTTCAAACGATAAGCCTCGCGCAACTGCCGCTTTGCACGATTGCGGTCCACAGCATGTCTGAAACGGCGTTTCGACACACTCATCAGCACCTTCACCGCAGGACCTGAAACATGAGGTACCTCACGATAGACGACACGCAAAGGATAGGCGGTCATCGAATGGCTGCCCGCGGCAAACAAAGTCTCGATTTCCTGACGCAAGCACAAATGCTCCGGTTTGGCAAAGGTAAACTGTTTCATGACGTTACGCTGGTTTTAAATGCCCAAGGTCCTCAAGACCGTTGGTAAAACATGAGATATCGAAAGTCCGCATCGGCAAACCTTCCGATAGAATTGAATATAAAAATGAAAAATGTGTCAATCCCAACAGGCCAAAGCCTCCAGAAGATTGACACATTTTATGGGATTAAATCTTATTTGTTTTCTTCTAAATAAAGTTCCAATGAACCAGTCATTGACGGAGCCTTAACAGAAGGGGCTTCCAGGTCGATAGTGAATCCTGCGTCCTCGATAGCCTTCGCGGTAGCCTTGCCGAAACAAGCCAACTTGATGTTACGCTCCTTGAAGTCAGGGAAGTTGGCAAGCAACGACTCGAGACCAGCCGGAGTAAACAGAATGACCATATCGAAATCGAAAGGCTTATCGGCAGGGAAGTCATTTCTTACAGTGCGGTACATCACACACTCTGTATGTTTCAATTTCTTCTCCTCCAGCAACTGATGAACTTCATCAGAATGCACATCGCTCTGTGGAACCAAATAGTTTTCCGTCTTATGTTTTGCCATCACCTGCACTAAATCAGCCCACTTGTTACCGGTCGTAGGGAAGAACACCTTACGCTTACGATACTGCACATACTTCTGGATGTAAAGTGCAATAGCCTCAGAAAGTGCGAAATACTTCATATCTTCAGGAATGGTCACACGCATTTCTTTACACAATGTAAAAAAGTGATCGATAGCATGACGCGAATTAAATACAATCGCACTGTAGTCCAATACCTGAATACGCTGCTGGCGGAATTCACGAGCACTCAAACCCTCTACTTTGATAAATTGATGGAATACAAGTTCCAAATCATACTTACGTTCCAAATCAAAGTACGGAGACTTCTCCGAAGAGGGTTTTGGTTGTGATACCAGAATCTTCTTTACCATGAATAACTTTATGTTTGTTTTCGGTTATACTAATTTAGTTAGTTCTTGAGTCACCCAAACCATACATTTCCATACGGATAGGACGGGTAGAAATTCCAGGGTGCAAAGGTACAAAATAATATGCAGAAAGCCTAACGTGCCTTCAAAAAAGATACGGTAAGTCTTGAATATTAGGAATATTTCGATGATTGCGACAATTGCGAAGAGCAATATCTGCCAATTAGCAAAATCGAGGTTATTAAATACGATAAATAGAACAACCGGCAGAAGCAGCACACCGGAGACCACCGTCAGCAAACGATAGGATTCCAGCCACTTTTCATTACGGTCGCGCTCGAAAAAGACAGAATTCACAAAAACGTAGCAGGCTGTGCGGACGCCATAGGCGAGCCAGCAGCAACAAACGTCAGCAGCCAGCACCCAGTAAGGGGACCAGAGACGGAAAATATCTCCTTGAAAATGTTGCTGGTAACTGAACATGAGTATGCCCAACGACAGACTGACTACAAAGGAGAAGAACATGCGGCCGGGCATTCGGCTGTCGGAAGAATCATCAAACATGTTCTCACGCTGATACCCGTTGAAGAAATCTTTCAGCCCCTGGGTCAGATAACGTCGTGAACGGGTCACGATCCATGCAGAGATGAAGAAACTTACCAGGAGCAACGAACAGATATAATCGTCACCCGCCATCCGGAACTCCGTCTGTTCGCCCGCCGCCCTGCCGTCCTGTAATGTCAGCAAGCCGGTTTCGCGTGCCCGCAAGACACTGTCGATTTCTTCGGGCTCACATTCAGGAACGGGGCAGACCAAATCTGCTGAGGTTGTGACAAAGTCCTGCCCTTTCACTCTTGGTCCTTCTGGCACTGCCGGCCGGATAGCTTGGGGAATCACATAGACCTCCGATGAATCCGCCGAATAAACCGAATCTGCGGGAAGCGCCTTACGCCGTACCGTAGGTTTCCATACCGTCTGCATCGACTTTCCTGGCAGAGATTTGGCCGTCTGTGAAACCGGGGCAGCAGATGCGGTGCCTTGCACTGCCTTCTTGGGCACACCGGCAACACGAATTGTATCGGATATTGTCATCATAACCTTTCAAGAACTGTATTTTTTCTACAATGCTTTTATAAAGCGGCAAAACGGCGGACACTGGTATCCCAGAGCGGGGTGGTCTCACAGAAATCCACGGCTTCTTCCGCAGTGGAAGCCACTCGCCAGATATCCTTATGCTCATGACGCATAAAAGTTTCTTCGGCCGCACGCTCCAACTGCTGTAGGAGCGCGTCATAATAACCATTGGTATTGAGAATCACAATCGGTTTGAGATAAAGTCCCAACTGTTTCCATGTGATGATTTCGAGCAATTCTTCCAAAGTTCCCACACCTCCCGGCAGAGCGATGCAGGCATCAGACAATTCTGCCATGCGTTCCTTACGCCGGTGCATGTCGGGCGTCACCTCCAGACGAGTCATTCCAGTATGCTGCCATCCTTCGGCTATCATGAATTCCGGAATGACGCCCACAGCCTCCCCGCCATTTTGCAGACAGGCATCTGCGGCGGCTCCCATCAAACCGGTGCATCCCGCTCCGTTGACAAGGACATGGCCTCTCCGGGCAAGCAGAACTCCCAAGTCGCGGGCAGCTTCCAGATATACAGCAGGAACTTGTCCGCTAGAGGCGCTATAAACTGTTATGTGCATATTCTTATATTAATATCTCCCAGACAACTCCGGGGTTTAAACAACGCTTCGAGGCCCCCAATGTTGAGAACCTCGAAGAATATTATTGTTACGGACAAAGATTAAAGACCGAAAGCAGCCTTTACCTTTTCTACATAGTCCAACTTTTCCCAAGTGAAGAGTTCCACTTCGATTTCCTTCTCGTTACCACGTGAGCCGAACTGCTTGGTGACCTTGCGGGGAGTGTGTCCCATGTGGCCATAGCTGGCGGTTTCCTCATAGATAGGATAACGCAACTTCAAGCGGTCCTCAATCTGACGTGGACGGAGACCGAAGATTTCATTCACCTTCTCTGCAATCTGTCCGTCAGTCATATCTACATGGCTCTTACCATAAGTGTTGACATAAATGGAGATAGGATCAGCCACACCGATAGCATAACTCAATTCCACCAACATTTCGTCAGCAACGCCTGCAGCAACCATATTCTTGGCGATATGGCGGGCAGCATAAGCAGCAGAACGGTCCACCTTTGAAGGGTCCTTTCCTGAAAAAGCTCCACCACCGTGAGCACCCTTGCCACCATAAGTATCCACAATAATCTTGCGGCCTGTCAGACCTGTGTCGCCATGAGGGCCGCCGATGACGAACTTGCCCGTAGGATTGACAAAGTACTTGATGTCGCCCTTTGCAAAAAGAGCCTTGATTTCAGGAGTATTGACACGTTCGTCAACAACACGAGGAATCAAAATATTGATAACGTCCTCACGAATCTTTTCCAGCATCTGCTTGTCTGCCTCTTCCTGAGAACCAGCTTCTTCAGCAGAGATAAATTCATCGTGCGAAGTAGAGACAACGATGGTGTCCACACCTACAGCGCGGTCGTTGTCATCGTATGCGATAGTCACCTGGCTCTTTGAGTCCGGACGGAGATAAGTCATCACCTTACCTTCACGGCGGATTTCTGCCAGAACAATCAAAATGTCATGTGCCAGAGAGAGTGGCAACGGCATGAAAGTATCTGTTTCGTTGTTAGCATAGCCAAACATCATACCCTGGTCACCGGCACCCTGTTCTTCTGGGTTTTGACGGTCGACGCCACGATTGATGTCGGCACTCTGTTCGTGGATGGCGCTGAAAATACCGCAGCTATCTGAATCAAACTTGTATTCAGCCTTGGTATAACCGATGCGGCGGATTGTGCGGCGCACCACATCCTGCAAGTCCACATAGGCTTCTGATTTCACTTCTCCGGCAACAACCACCTGTCCGGTTGTTACGAGTGTTTCGCAAGCTACTTTAGAGTTAGGGTCCTGAGCCAAGAACTCATCAAGCACGGCGTCCGAGATTTGGTCGGCTACCTTGTCGGGGTGTCCTTCAGACACTGATTCGGATGTAAAAAGATATCCCATTTCGTTTTTAATTAAAAAATTGATAAAAAAAATTCTGCTTATCGCAAAGCGGAAGCAGAACGTCTCATGAAATGGCTGTCGAAGCATATCGTCGCCGGAACTTATGAAAGTGCAGTTAACCGACAACGTTTTAGCATTTTTTTGAGAGGTTGCAAGCAGCCAAATCTGTCCTCGTTCTGAATTTCGGGTGCAAAGATACGAACTTCTGCTTGATTATCAGCACAAATATCCTCACTTTTTCTTCATTATCTCACTCAGTTATAATTTTTTAGCCTTTCGGGATTTCTACAGCAACCCTTTCCCTACTTAGAACCGATGACAGCCGAAAGCCTCCCCTCAGCCTCATCGCGAACTGACGAAAGGAAACCGGCAACGCCTGCATGCTGCCCTACCCATCCTCTACAAACTCCTAAAATCCATACAAATAACTGTTTATCTGCCTCAAAAATGTATCAGGAACAAGATAAAACTTGGAATCACGTCGTGATTTTATAAAATCACGACGTGATTTTAATACGCCACGACGTGATTTTAATAAATCACGACGTGATTCTTATTTTTATTCCGAAGTTTTTCTTTTTAATAAGGGGAAGATATCTCCAAAGGACGGCAGAAACTCATAAAAAAACGGGACACACCCTAAGGCGCATCCCGTCAGCATGTATACAGTAAGTTTTTTATTTTTGTTTAGTAGACTTCTACAGTGTAGCCTCCGTGCCATTCCTTGCCCGCTTCGAGCACATTGATGAATGGACGCTCGGTGACGTCACCTTCGAAACCGATACGGTCGCAAAGACCATACCAAGGTTCTGCACAAACAAATGGAGAATGCAGTCCTTGTGGTGACCAGAACAACCAGACCGGTGCGTCGCTTTCTACACGTGCCACCTTGGTCTTACCGTCCGCACGGTACAAGGTTGCAGCAGAAATCTGGTGATGGTCGAGAATCAGAGCTTCATTGGCAAAAGTATCTACACAAACAGGAACCAGTCCCTCTCCGTTCATCGGAACCGGATGACGCTCAGGTTCGGTACAACCTTGTTCGCCGGCACGGAGCAAAGATTCCGGTTTGCCTTCAAACTGGAGGTAACCACTGACTGGTACTTCTTTCTTGAAATCGTCCAAGACCAATCCTGGGTGTCCGCCCATCTGGAAATACATGGTCTTTTCTCCAAGATTCTTCACGGTGAATTCAGCAACCAACTTACGGGCCACCAGGCGATAAGTCACTGTCACCAGAGATGGGAACGGGAAGTTCACAAGATCTTCACCCTTCACTTCGTAACAGAAGCTGACAAAGTTCTCACCCTGTCCGCAGAGTGTCCATGCCGCATTCTTCACGAAACCATGCTTCACCATCTGATATTCTTTACCTTCATAACGGTAAGTGCCATTCCAATGTCCTCCCACCGCAGGGAAAAGAATAGGCGCATGACCATGCCAGTACTCAGGGTCACCATGCCACCAATACTCATGTCCGTTCTGCACATCCTTCAAACTGATGCCTTCAGCACCCAAAGGATTGACAGTAAACTCAATCGCATTGTTCTTAATAGTAATCATAAGGTATATTTTATTTAAAACATAGTTAGCCAAGCAATGAACCTGGCTAACTTTTATCTTTTACTCATCTATTTTGCCAGAGATATTGATTTTTCACTCCACTACCCGGATATTTCATAGCTCTACAAAGTTATTGAAAATAACCAAACAGATGGTTAAAATCCGAATCATTTCACAAAAAATCCAGTTCCGGCCTTCAGATGTCGCTATTAAAGTTTGTATCCCCAATCGTCGAGGGCGAACTTCCAATGCTTTTCCACCAATTCCACGGTGCGGGCATCGTACTTGTACTTATTCTTTTTGTATCCCTTCTTGGAACCTACATATTGTTCGATAGCAGTACGTGCTTCGTCCCAACCTGGAAGATGGAGGGTCTCGTAAATCTTCTTGGTCATGCCCAAAGCGTCGGCTTCAAAATCCTCGAACTTCACTTCGATCAGATTTCCTTCAGGGATGAGATGCTTGTCGGCTTCGTACTGATGATAAAGTTTATCGTAAACAGTCAGAATATTTTCCTCAATCTGAGCATCACTGAACTCTTCCAACTTCAACGGCTGGATGGTATTGGTAAAGAAGGAACGGGTAGACTCAAATACCGTATAAGGATTACGCATGAGGTAGATAAACTTCGCGTTCGGGAACATCTTGACCAGTTCCTTCACACGGCCCGTATGAGGAGGGTTCTTTGACAAGAACTGGGTACCTCCCGTATTCCAGAGGGAAATCTTGATTAATTTGGTGAAGGTTTCCTCCCAGATCTTCAATTCTTCAGGCTTGATACCCTTGAAGAGCATATACTTGTCACAATATTCCTGCATATACTTTGGCAGGAACCAGAAGTTGTAATAAGTATAAGGCATCATATTGGAAAGCGCGAACTCCTCTTCCTGTGGAAGATCTACAGCCAGTTCCATGTTGTCAGTAGGACGCTTGTCGGGCATCAGCCAGGACATGTTCTTCTTGAAGAAAGGCTGACCGAACATCATCAGGTGAGGGAAGACGGTCTGATAGGTCGTATTGTAACCAAAATGCTTGTCACAAGAGAGCACATTGTGCACGAAAGTCGTACCTGAGCGCCAGTGTCCGAGAATAAACACTGGAGCATGCTCCAAAGGTTTGTTGGCCAAGCGCTTGCGATAGCGTCGTTCCTGAATTGGGGCCAAAGTAGAAAGTAAACGGCAAACCGCCTTAGTCAATCTGTATTTTCCACGCCAAGGCTTGTCAATCTCACGTCCGTCGGTGATGGCCTTGAACGTCTTCCAATCCGCTCCTACGAGCGTATTAATCGGTAATTTGTTAAATTCTAAAAGTCCCATATTTCTTATTGATTCATTTTTGGTGCAAAAGTACAACTTTTTTTGGAAAAGAGCGGGTTATATAGCAATAGGTCGCCGATAGTTTGCTTATCGCCAGGGATATAGAAGACTATACGACTTTCCGAGAAATCTGAAGACGCAGGAAAGTTCCCGTGGATGGGTGTTTCCAACCGTTTGTGATTCCAGCCGGAAGCAGCGAAGATTCTCCAACATTTTCCTTACACTCGAACAACGTTATGAAAAGAAATCCCTACATTTGCATAAATAATTATTAAATAATATTTATGAAAACAAATTTACCGCTAAAACATGGAGGCAACTGGCTATTTTCATTCCTCTTTCTCCTATGCTTTTTAGCCATTCCAAGAGTCGGGGCTGCCGACAACGTGAATCTTCCAGCCATCTACCGTAGTTACTACGGAGGAACTTACAACGAGAAGGACATGCAGATTTATCTCCACCGCACGAGGGACAAAATCATCGATGGCAGGTATGTCTCCAATCATTATAAAAAGGCTAGAAGTCTGAGAGGTACGATTTCCAACAACATGATCCACCTGGAAACCATATACGGTATGCCGAAAGAATCCTTCGACCTGAAGTTGGAAACCACCCGACTGGTAGGAAAATGGAAACGTGGCAATATCGTTCGAAACACCGAACTGAGTTTGGTAGATGAAAATATCGAATATTCCAAGGACCCTAATCATCCATTCGTCGGCGATTGGTCATCCTGGGGCCAAGGGGTACTGATGTTGAGGATGTCACTCTACAATCATGACTTGGAAAACAACAGTTCGCTACATCTGGCACTATCACGCAACAACGACGTTCAAGAATTCCATGCCTACCCCAAGGACATCAAAATGCTGACCAAGAATAAGGCCATTGTCCGTATCGGCAACATCAATGCGGAAATTATCCACGACCCGGAATACAACGCCGTCACTCTCAAAATGGGAAACTGGGGCACCTACCAACTCGACATGAATATGGAAATACTCGACAAGGTGTCACTCCTCTACGATATGGATGACGAAGAAAAGGCGGCCTACTTCCAAGATGAGAAACTGGCGATGCAGAAAGAAAAGCCAAGCAGAAGAATTTCAGGGAATGCCGCTAAGAAGGAAGCTTGGGAAGAGGAAGATATTTCGTTGGACGGATTGGATGAAAACATTTCTATGGACGGATTGGACGAAGAGACTGACGAGCAGAACCAATCAAAAGCCATCGACAACAAGGCAGTGGAAATCCCCGCCCGCTTTCCAGGTGGTGAAGCCGCCATGCTGCATTACATCAGCACCCACGTGGTCTATCCGAAGCAGGCACTTAAGAAGGATATTCAAGGTATTGTCATAGTTAGATTTGCAATCGAGCCGGACGGCAGTATCGGCGATGCAGAAATCGTGAAAAGCGTTCACGCCCTCTTGGATGCTGAGGCCATCCGCGTCGTCAAGTCTTTACCTAGATTCACCCCTGCCCGACAGAAGGGAAGACCTGTAAGAGTCCACTTCACTCTCCCTATCTATTTCAGCTTAACATAACACCTACCATACTTTCAAAAAAAGCAGGAATTCCGGTATCGGAATTCCTGCTTTTTGTTTATCTATCATCAATTAATCATACGTCTACACGTCCCCATCAGCCCCAAAGTCCGACGAGCCATTCGTAACCGTTGCTCAGAAGAACAAAGACCAGTTTGAACAAACCGTAAAGCAAGCATGAAAGCAGCACAACGGCAAAACCCATGAGCCAGGCCTTCCGGTTGACTTCCTTCATGACCGCCTCATCCTTCTCCACAAATCCGGTAATCAACCGGCTGCTCCTAGAATAGGAACGGTAGAAGACATCGAGGACATCTCCTATAAAAAAAGGTACCATACCGATGAGCATATCCAACAAGGCATTGCAGAGTACAGCCAATGTCAATGGAACAGACTTCACCTTGAACAGAGAGAAGTACAGATAAGGGAGCGTCATGACCGTAGTCAGTGTATCCCCTGCTCCCGCCAGCAAAAAGCCGATGACAGGATCCAGATAGCGTTTGTCCATCACTTTGGCAATGCCGAGAATGAGGTGGTAAGTACGGTCCCGCTGCAGATCGCTTTGGGAATGGATTGAGTTCTTTTGCATCTGAAATATGGGTTATCGAACAAATATTGTCTCAAATCGTCAAAAATTGTATGTCTATGAGTGGATAAACGAACACTACCGATGGCCGAAGTTCTTAGATGAGCGACTGATTCCGAAAAATTGAATCTAACAGAATGACTTCCACTCGAATTTACGAATAAATAGAACCTACCTTTATGTAATCCACCCCGCCCGCTGTGCGAACAGCCCACTATCTAAGGGCGATAGTATTTGCTGACACGAACGGCTAACCCCAGGATGGGAAGTCTCCACTGCGCTATGCCTTCACATCCCGAGGTCAATCACAGGCTTCTGCGAGAGCCTATGTCCATCCATTCAGGAAAGTTGTATGGAGTTTTTCAATGAGGGGGGGGGTCAGTGGTAGCGCCAGCCCCGTTATGGCGTATCCATAACGAAAAGACCGTATTTAGTCAACCCATTATGAGCCATCAAAAAGCATGTGAATCCGTGTCAAATCTGTGACTTAAACAAAAATCAGTGATTGCACGTTTTTTCCGTCCCCGCCTTGCAATCCCCTATGTTTGCCGCCAGGAAAATATAGCATTTTCCTGGCGGCATTCAGTATTTTCACTATTTCTTAGCGAACTACAAATTTCTTTCCTCTAACGATATAAACACCTTTCGGTAACCTTTTCAAAGCATCTTCAGAAGGAGCTGTTTCAAGCACTCTTCCTTCGAGGGTGTAAACTAATACGGGATTGCTGTCCTTGTTAATATTTACTTTGCTGACAGCAGTTGTTATCTTTTGGGAAATCTGTGCCCACATATAGAAATCTTGGGGCGTACCGGCCTTGACCACCTGTTGCGGTTGAACGGTCATACGCATATTCGGCGCAGTTGCTGCACAAGATACAACACGGACATAAGTTTTGTTCTTTTGTGCAAATGTCAGACTAGGCAGTAACAACATAAATAGTAATAAGTATTTCATACTAAAGAACTTTCTTAAATGCATAATCGTCACCATAAAAATTTAGATAAAGTGTTTCATTGTGATATTGTGAAGGCGAACATTCGAAATGAGGATAAGTGTATTCACCATTTTCTATTTCTAATCCATCAATAAGTAATGAACCATTAGCGCTCAACACCCAAGTACCTTTCAATAAATACGATTGATTTTTGTGTTTTTGTTCTACTATAGCAGTCCCATCGTCATTGAAAATACAAATGATTTCATGATTATTGATATCTACCCATTTCCCCACGAGTTCCTTTTGGGAAATTACTCCCTTGAGTTGCTGCGCCACCTGCGCAACTTGTGCAGTTTCCGCCTTTTTGGATCCGATAGCGAAGGGTACAGCACTAAGTTTACTCACACTTGTTTCTTCTCCGTCAATAAAAGTGGCAATATAGTAAGCACCATCTCCCCAATTTATTTTGTCTGCCACATTAAACATTAACGTGCAGACACCCATGTTGTCTGTTTTTACAGGAAATGTCTGTTCAGTCAAGACTTCCCCATCTTCCGCATTGTGGCGCAGTTGTAATTTTACAGTTACATCCACATTTGCGCGTATCTCTTGGCTTTCAGGTTTGACAACCATCACTTGAACAGCTATGGATTCATTAACTTGGGCTTGCATGTGGCACATGCTGACCATTAAAAAGCATAAAAGGAAAAGTATTTTTTTCATAATAATAAAGATTTTATCTAGAGTCCGTAAACTGAGTTTTTAGTAATAATGGTTAACGGATATACTCATGAGGGAATTCTAGCGAACTACAAATTTCTTTTCCCCGACAATACAGATACCTTTCGGCAACTTTTTCAAGACATCTTCAGAAGGAGCTCTTCCAAGCATTCTTCTTTCGAGAGTGTAATCTATTACGGGATTGCTGTCCTTGTTAATATTTACTTTGCTGACAGCTGTTGTTATCTTTCGGGAAATCTGTCCCCACGTATAGAAATCTTGGGACGTACCTGCCTTGACCACCTGAAGCGGTTGGACGGTCATACGCATATTCGGCGCTGTTGCTGCACAAGATACAACACGGACATAAGTTTTGTTCTTTTGTGCAAATGTCAGACTGGGCAATTGCAACATAAATAGTGGTAATAGATATTTGGTAATGGTAAGTAATCAAAAAAAATAGTTTTTAGATAATCGAATTCTATTGAAATTCTTTCGGTTAATTTGTTCCTTATGCGTCAGTCATGTAGTCCGCTACACACCTTACTCCTAATTTTCTATCAGAAGTACAATCCGAACAAAAAAGCCAAACTTATTATATGACCATTACTTTGATTTTTTTTTCAACGCGTAAGTTCGACCTGAAAAATTAATATAGAGTATTCCATCGTGATAAAGCGTAGCGGTACATTTTATTTCATGAAAGGGGTCATCAATAGCAGTATATTGAATACCATCAACAAGTAGTGAACCATTAGAACTTAACACCCATTTTCCATTTAAAGTTGATGTGTCATGTCTATAGGTATCTTCGATAATAGCAGTTCCATCTTCATTGAAGATGCAACTTCTCATTTTATCATATTCATCCTTTGGACCATTAATATCTACCCATGTTCCAATAAGTTCAGTAGGAGTGATGACATCACTTAACTGTTTTGCAACTTGTGCAGTTTCCGCCTTTTTGGATCCGATAGCGAAGGGTACAGCACTAAGTTTACTCACACTTGTTTCTTCTCCGTCAATAAAAGTGGCAATATAGTAAGCACCATCTCCCCAATTTATTTTGTCTGCCACATTAAACATTAACGTGCAGACACCCATGTTGTCTGTTTTTACAGGAAATGTCTGTTCAGTCAAGACTTCCCCATCTTCCGCATTGTGGCGCAGTTGTAATTTTACAGTTACATCCACATTTGCGCGTATCTCTTGGCTTTCAGGTTTGACAACCATCACTTGAACAGCTATGGATTCATTAACTTGGGCTTGCATGTGGCACATGCTGACCATTAAAAAGCATAAAAGGAAAAGTAATTTTTTCATAATAATAAAGATTTTATCTAGAGTCTGTAAACTGAGTTTTTAGTAATAATGGTTAACGGGTATGACTGTAAAGGATTTTTTTTGCAATTTAAGTATTTATTAATATATATATTCTTTTTTCTTTTCAAATTTTACATTGAGTAGCAAAAGGGGATAATCATAAAGAGAATAGGAACAATGCAATCATCTAACCACAAGATGTTCTGACTATACCACAGTTGTAAAGAGAAAAATTCGAACGATGGGTTGATGTGACCACTGAATTTATATAAGCCATGGATTTAGTAATGGTAAAAAAATAACTTCATACAGTTTTAAGATATTTTTATTCCTTTCTCTCGCCATTTTTTATCCGTCTCTTGTTCTGCTTGGAAGCGCGGCGGCAGTCGTGTAGCCCGCTACACTCCTTTCTCCTAACTTCCCATCAGACGCAAGATTCGAACAAAAAATTGCCGAACTTATTATTTCACCATTACTTAACACTGTTTTTTTGTCATGGCCCAAATATACTAAAATATCACGAACTGCATAAAAAAAACAAGGCCGCCTCGTCAACGAAGCGGCCTTGCCATGTATAGCGTCTGTAGTTTCTTACTTCACAATTGGCTGATAAGAATCTTCAACATATTCGAATGTACCAGGAGCTGTCACCTTGTACTTCATTTCATAGTTCACGTCGGTCAACTGAATACCGGTGTAAACACCCATCTTGACAGTAAAGATGACGTCGATACCTTCAATAGGAGCTACGTCCTTGTGCAAAGTTTCCAAAGTACCCTTCATCACTTCAACCAGGTGTTTTTCCATAGCTGCGACAACTTCTTCGTCGGTCATGCCTTCGTAACCCTTAGCATACTGGCCGCGAGCCTTGTCAGCACGCATATCTACGTTGCCATAGTGAGCAGAGCAACCAGAATAGTATTCGTTGTTACCGTATGAAGTGACATAAGCGTCACCCTTCTTAGCCGCACCCAACGGGAGGTCAATATTTTCCCATACCCAGTCTGTTGCAGTCTGATAGTAAAGAACAGAAGTTTCGTTCTTTGATGGCATCAACTCGATAACTGTAGATGGGTCGTAGTTCCACTTGCCATTATTCAAGACAAACTGGTCTGTGACAGTTTCTGTCTTAGGAGCCTTCGTCCAAGCACCAGCGACAACGACGTATTCGTCAGCACGGACATCGTCACTATCCTTAGAATGATACTTGTAAACGACCGTCTTCTCTGCACCTTCCTGAGCATAAGGATACTTGATGGTGAGGAACTGAGGCAAATAGTTGTCAGCCTTAAATGAGTTGGAGAAGTTGTCATACTTGCCGCCCATAGCCTTGAAGTCGTCCTTGGTCAAAGTAACGACCTTGTTGTTCTGGCTCCATGCTTCGCCGTCGTATTCGAATACACCCGTTGCAGGATAAACCACATTTTCACCTTCGCCAGAACCTTCGCTCTTGATTACTACATTATCCACCTGGACAGTGGTGGTAGCCTTGGTGGCAGCACTGCCGTTGTAACGGAATGCGATGTAAACCTTCTTGCCAGCATATTCGGAAAGGTCCTTGTTGTATACATTGCCCAAGACACCATACATGCCTTCAGGAACAGGAATGTTCAAACCTTCGGTAATATCTACCCACTTGGCAGCAGCAATCTGTTCTGCAGTGTAACCGCTCAAGTCGTCTGTGCTTTCCAACAAGAGGACAGAGATACGTCCACCTTCTTCCATGTAATGACCATAGCAGGCATCAAATGAGAAGTTCATGCCATTCATCACAGAGATACGTGGAGTAATCATATAAATCTCCAAATCCTCATCGTGCTTGAACGCACTTGCCTGAAGGTAATTATTATCATTGAAAGTCTTGCCATTCCAAGTATACTTGCCCTTTGTAGTGACATTCAACCAGCCTGTAACTTCAGCAGTGTTGGTTGGCTCTGCCCAATAACCATCGAATGGTTCGTTCATAGCCACAACAGCACCCGCAGGTTCGCTGTCGCTGACATTGTAATCGACGAATACGACGTCACCGGCTTCAGCCTTGTCCATCTTAGCCTTCAAGATAGCAGGAACATGCTTGGCTGCCGTTTCTACCGGTGAGAAGAAATTGAAGCCGGCGCCCCAGATATTCTCGTAGTCTTCGTTGGACACCTTATAAATGCTGCCAGAATTCAAAGCCTTCATCTCGTCGCTCCAAGACAACTGCTTGTTGTAAGTCACCTTGATGGCAGAACCGTTATCGGCTGTGAAATACTTGCTGGCGAGAAAAGCCGGCAAGAACTGAGAGGCAGGAATCTCATCACTGAAAGCTTCGTTCTTAGCTACATTGCCCAAAGCCTTCTTCAAAGAATCACCAGCCAAAGCCATATTGGCCTTGTTTGTGCTGACAGCCTTATAGTCGGCTGTTGTCAGGGTGTATTCGAGTTTCTTCACGTCAGTGGGAACATGGCCTTCTTCGAGACCGTCGAAATTGTCCTCATTGTAGTCGCAGGCAGCGAACATCACAGCACCTGCGAGAAGAAAAGTATTGAATAAAAATTTCTTGTTCATAATTGATAATTTTTCAGGCGATTAGAAGTTCACTTTGAAACGCAATGACATCTGACGACCGAAACCGTAGAATACGCGGTAGGCTGATTCCCAGTCATGACCGCCACCATCGTAGGCTGTGTTGATATATTCCTGATCGAAGATGTTTTCGATGTTACCAGAAACTGTAGCACCGAGCTTACCTAAGTTGAACTTGTAGCTAGCGCTGAAGTCAAACAATGAGTAAGCTGGAATCTTCCAAGGAGTTTCGTATACCTTCTTACCATCGAGGGAGATATCGTTGCTCTTTACTTCATAGTCAGCATAGTTGTTGCCGAAGTAGTTCCAGTCGAGGCTCAAACGCAGACCCTTCATTGGGAAGACATTCAAACCGAGAGCTGCTGTCATCTGTGCAGAACCACCTTCCTTGACGTCCTTCTGGACAAGAGTCATCTTTGCATGGTCGTCAGCGTGGATGCCAGAAGCGATTGTCTTGTCAGCAGTGATAGGCTGACCACCTGAATCGTAGAAGTAACCTACAGGGTTGTTAATCCAACGCCAGTTACCGATAGAGAACATACCAGTCAGGTTCATCCATTCGAATGGCTTGAAGGTTGCGTCAACTTCGATACCCTGGTGGATAGAGTTCACACCCTGCATATTGACGGTAGCACGGTCTGCGAAACCTTCTGCGTCAACATAGTCGAAGGACTTGGCCATAGTCTTATCCATCCACTTGGTGTGGTAAGCGTTCACATTAGCAGAGAACATTCTAGAATGGAAACCGTAACCCAATTCAAAGCTCAAGATTTTTTCGTTAACAGCATCTTCGTTGACCTGGTTGCTGACTGTAGAAGAAAGGAAGCAACCACCGGAGAAGAATGGAGCACGGCTGATGTAACCCATATTGGCAAATACGTTGTGGTTTTCAGTCAACTTGTAGTTAGCACCACCCTTGGCAGTAAAGCCGAGTTTGTTGACCTTTTCACTCTTTGCATGAGCCTTGTCGTAATAGAAGCGGTCGTAACGCCACTGGCTGGTTTCGTTGATAGAACCGGCAACAAAGGCAGTCAGCTGACCATTATCGTATTCTGCCTGACCAAAGGCACCACCCTGAAGTACGTGACCATCATAGTCGCGGTAAACAACGTCACCTACGCTCAACTTCTGGTTCGTGAAAGCAGGAGTACCGGCACCAGCATAATTTTCTGGACGTACATTGCCACGATAACGGTCAACATAATAATCACCGTTGTAAAGGTCAATGATTTCGTTGGTATGTGTGCCAATATAATAACGGGCATCAATACCACCGTATACATTAAAGTTATTCTTGAAGTTCTTGGTATAAGTAGAAATCAAACCGTACCACTTGTGGTCGTTGATAGATTCAGACATTATCATCTGAGAACCATTTTCGCTCTGTTCGTTCAAATCCTGGATTTCGTCGTAAGCGAAAGTACCGTCAGCATGGCGGAACTGCATATTGAGGACACCATTAGAGGTTCCGTACCAAGAGTTAGAGTATTCCTTTGTACCCTGGCCCTTGTAGCCACCACCCTTACCGATACTCATATATAATACGGTATTCAAGTTTGAAGTGTTGTCAATCTGCCATACGTGCTTCAACTGCAACTGTGGCTTGTGGTATCTGTTGCGGGTAGAAGTCTTGCGTTCGCCGTTCTTGCCGAAACCGTAAGTTGGGTTGAAACGATACTGTTCGTCTGGCTTCATATACTTCTGCACATCCTGCCAGCCCTGGATAGTCAAACCGTCATAGCGTGAACGCTGGTTATGCCACTGTGGAGCACCGAAAGCTGCAAATGAGAGCAGGTGCTTAGCGCCGAACTGCTTGGAAATGCTTGCGAAGTAGTTGTAACCTTCAAACTCGGTACCCTGGATGTAGCCGTCACCCCAAGTCTTACCGCCTAACAAGGTAAAGCTCCAGTCGCCCTGCATCTTGCCTGAGCTGACAGAGAACAACATTTTGTTGTAACCGTCATTACCTACACCATAGCTGAAGAAACCACCACGCTTGGCATCAGTTGTCTTGGTTACGATGTTGATAGAACCACCGACAGAAGGAGTAGACACTTTGGAAGCACCCAGACCACGCTGTGACTGTACGCTGCTGGCAACGTCGGTCAGACCAGCCCAGTTGCTCCAATAAACACCACCCCACTCCATATCGTTCATAGGAACACCATTGACGAGGACTGCGTTGTTTTCAGACTTAAAACCACGGATATTGATTTTTGAGTCACCATAACCACCACCGTCACGGCTTACGTAAACAGAAGGAGTAGACTGCAAAATTTTGGTAAAGTCTGCAGTACCGATACGTTCCTCGATGTAAGTCTGAGGAATTGTAGAAAGCGCAACCGGTGTCTTACGAGCGATAGCACGAGCTGTAACTACCGCGTCCTGCAACTTCATCGCATCGATTTCGAGAGCGATTTCGCCAAGGTTCACTTTTTTACTCTTGGAAGAAACTTCCTGAGTAAAAGTTTTGTAACCTAAATACTTGAAACTGATTGAACCGCCTCGGTTAGGCAATTTCAATGAGAAGTGGCCGTTTTCATCTGTTGAGACAGACTTGTTGGAACCACTCACAACAACAGCGACACCGAGTAACGGCTCACTGGATTCAGCGTCGATCACGTTTCCGGATACGAACACCTGTGCCACAGCTGAATTCGCACCGAAAAGTGCAAAAACTGCGAGCAGGAGGAAAGAGATGAATTTTGTTCTCATAATCCTTACATTTGTTTATGAAAATTGATAATATCGAAAGCAAAGTTAACAAAACCTTTCTCTATATTCGTTACAATAACGCAAAACTTTACCATTACACTAGTTTGTTGTTCTATTCCTCACGGTTTTTTAACCCTTACTTAACAAAATCGTGCCTTAGATGAAGTTTTTTAAGTTTGGTTGGTATAAAAAAAGGAGCAACATCGAGCCGCTCCTGATATATTAACTTAAAATTAGTATTAGGTTACTTTATTTAAGTAATGGTGAAATAATAAGTTCGGCAATTTTTTGTTCGAATCTTGCGCCTGATGGGAAGTTAGGAGAAAGGAGTGTAGCGGGCTACACGACTGCCGACGCGCTTCCAAGCAGAACAAGAGACGGATAAAAAATGGCGAGAGAAAGGAAGATAAATATTTTAAAACTGTATGAAGTTATTTTTTTACCATTACTAAGTTTTCTGACTACTATTCCCCTTCGACTTTACATTCGTGAAAGAACATTTCTTCGCGGGCCTTCTCCTGGGGATAGGTAAAATAGGTGCAGACGGCACGGGTGCAAACCTTACCTCCGGCATCATAAAGCTCGGCATCTATAAGGGCTATATTCCGGCGTACTTCCCGCAGACGGGCCTTCAGGGTGATTGGACCGGCATTGGTCGGTACCGGATGCAGATAACGAGTCTCCATCTTCGAAGTAACGCCGCCCGTCTGCATCTTGCGCATCACAACCCAACCACATATTTCATCGAGCAATACACTCTGAATGCCACCGTGCAAGGTGTTGAACCAACCTTGGAACTCGGCTTTGGGTTGCCAGAAACTGACGATGTCGTCTCCATCTTCATAAAACTCCATGCGGACTCCGAAAGGATTTTCCGGAGCACAACCGAAACAATTATACCCTTCCAAATGTAAAAAGGGATTGCATATTTTCTTCATCTGATTATTTATTTAAATAAGAAATTAGAAGCAAGAGGTGAATCTCTGAGGTACCTGTACGGCACCAGATATCACATCCTGCTTCTAATTTCAATGAATGCTCTCTTTTTATAGCTATCGTTGACAAAGGAAGAACCAGACGTGTCTTAAAGAAAAAGACTTTTCATCTTCTTCATCCGTCTTCGGAACGGTCTAATACCATTCACCTTCTTCCTCATCGGAACTTTCCTCCTTGTCACCATTCATATTTTCCAACTCCTCGTCGGTATATTCGTCTTCATAATGCTGTTCGATAGGTCCGTCGTTGGCATCGAGCGGCAACTCTGGATTAATCTTCAACGGAGCGAAAGTCTTTTCGTAGAATTTCTGATACTCATTATAGCTGACGGTCACACCCAACAATTCCAGATTCTTGGTAGAAATCAAAATCACGCGGGTATGTTTCAACTGCTTGCTCAACTGAGGATCTGCAAATAACTTCTGGGCATACTGATGGGCCTCGTCAAAACTGTTGAAACCCGAAATTCTGAAATTGGTCAGTTCGGGGTCACGCTGCAGATTCAAATCAAAGTTACGCACCATAAAGCCGGTAAAGTTGAAGTGTGCCACATCGTATAGCAACTGATTGTCGTCCAACGAATCGGTAGGATAAGCGATGAGACAAACAAAGGGCACGTCACGTTCGGTCGATAAAGTTTTCTTCTTCAATGCATTCTTTGCAGCTTCATCAGCTTCGGAAGAACGGCGCTCCCACAAAGACCCCAAATTATAATGAGGATCACCGACGGCACGCCCACTCTCCAGTCCCTTGACTATCAGACCTGCCATCTCACTGACATCACTTTCAGGAAATTCTTTGACCAGATCACGCAATTCAGCAATGATGCTCTTTGTGTCGGCCGTACCAATCTGACTCAAAGCATGTACAAAGACAAATTTTGGACGGTTGGCACCCTTGGGATATTTGTTCGTCGAAATTTCAAAATTACGCTGGACCTCCTCATTCTTCCGATCCCGGTAAGCCTGATAAGTGGCAGTATACAGTGAATCTTCCAGCATACGGCCGAATTTGGCATTTTTTTCAAAATCCGGATCATTAATCATACGTGAATAAGCACCATCGCCAAACTGCTGGACCAGCAGTTGTTTGAACCGGTCGGCATTCGTTTTCTGTCCCCAACGGGAATACAACAAGAAAAGCTGATAATAGACATCCTCCAGTTTCTCAAACTTCGGATAATCTGTAAACAGACGGGTAAGCGTACGGGCTGCCAACGGGAAATCTTCCAAAGCATCCTTTTCGATGATACCCGCCTCATACAACGCATCCTGAATGATTTTATGACAAGCGGCCTTGGCTTCCTCGGAGAAAGGAATCTGGGCCATATAATATTCCCGGGTATGCGGATCATTTTGCAAAGAATCGGATTCCGTCTCCACCGTATCGGCAGACAGACTGTCACGCTGCACAATATCTAGTGAGTCTTCCTTGTCATAATCGATTTCGTCCGATCCCATATCACTCAATACGGTACGGTTGGAACGACGCCAGTCATCCTCATTCTTGCGAGTCCCCCAGCGCTTTTGGAATTCCTGCTTGCCCTGTGTGACACGGACGGTATTATAAAAATACCATTCCTGATTTTCGTCATCATTTTTCCGGGAGTTCGATGATTGGTTCTCGTTAAAGTTACCGCCGCGCTGTTTTCTAGCTTCCGCGGCAGAATCTGCCCGAGCCTCTGCTTCCGCTTCTTCCTTTTTCTTCAGAATCTCAATCATGCGGTCGATAGCGGCGTTGCGGTCTGCCTCGCTCATCACGGAAAGCGCCAACAAACTATCTTGCAGAAATATGGCATTGGTATGGGGAACCAACTGGTCAAGCACCTTGGAGCGACGGGTGATTTCCTCATATCCTTCATAATCTTTGTTCAAAATGCCAATGGCGTCACTGTAACAAGACTGTGCCTTGTCATATCTGCCCTGATTCCAGTAGATTTCAGCCAGACGTAATACGAGCACTCCCTTTTCCATACCATTACGAGTACTTTTCTTTCGCCCGGTTTCGTAAGCCAGCACTGCCTGCACCGTATCCTTCTGGTTCATGTATATGTTTCCCAAAGCATAATACACCTGGTCGAGAAATTCTTTATTTTTGTTAGCACGGGCCATCCGGCGCAGACGCTTGACCATTTTCTTCGACTCACTTCCAGTAGCCAGCACTTCAGTCTGCCGAATACGGGCATTGAAAGCCAACTGATAGGGAGGACTCATAGATATACATTTCTTGTACGCTTTATAGGCACCTGGCAAATCGTTGTTGATTTGTTTCACCTGCCCCAGCAGGAAATAGACACGGGCTTTCTGCATCTTACGCTTCTCACCCTTGACCGCCTTTTCCAGATAGGGAATGGCCTCATCATAATGTTCCTGTCGCAATAACAGATCCGCCATGGTACGATTGCGTTCCTTTGCCACTCTGGAGGTTATCGAATCCTTCTTCAGTTTGGAGATGACTTCTTCCGCATCGTAAAACCATTCCATCTGGGCATAACAACGAGCCAGCCAGACACGAGCTTCGGCAGCTACAACTGGTTCGGCGGCGTACAAACGGGTAATATAAGAAAATGTAGAAGCAGCTTCAAGAAATTCACCCTTCTGAAACTGAGCCTTTCCCATAAGAAGCCAGGCATTTTTCAAAAAAGGATTAAACTCCTTACGAGCCAGATAAGCTTTTTCTTTCGGGGATAATTTTTTGCCGCCACTCACTGCCGGACGACGTTTGATGGAATGAAGATGGATGGCTTTCTCACATTTTGTCACAGCAGTGACAAAATCAGGAGAACCAATACTTTGTGAGCCCTTGTTTCCTACATAGAAATAAGGGAGCAAGTCTGTATAATTGTCTGAATTACCTGATTCTTTGCTCAGACACCCGGCCTTATAAGCTTCACTTCCATTGAAATAGGTATTGTATTTTGCGGTAAAACCATGCCAGAAACGGGTACCTGCCGTGTTTTTCTTGTTCGAACAGGCAGTTACCATGATCAATAGCACAATGGCTATCCAGTATTTGTATGAGATAAGGCGTTTCATTGAATCCATGTTCTTTTTTCAACGGAGAAAACGGCTTTTTATTGCGCGACAGACAAAATAAAGACTGACTGAGAGCAAGATGATGGAGGCACCGCTCGGCACATTGAAATAATAGGAAAGCAGCAGTCCGCCCACACATTCCACAAAAGAAACGATGGCAGAAAGCACTATCATCTTCCGGAAGGTATCCACAAACAACGCAGCTGTCATCTGAGGAACTGAAAGCAGGGAGATAACCAAAACGACTCCGACGAGATGCAGACAAGCAACGATGGTCAAGGCTGTCAGCGCCGTCATGACCAGTTCTATCGCCTTCACTGGAATTCCCTGAGTCACTGCAAAGTCGCGGTCGTAACTAATGGTGATAATGGCAGGCAGGAAGAAATAGAAAAACAAACCGGTAAACAGAAGGAGTCCGCCAGTAGCCACGAGGTCGTTCGTCGTTATGGAGAGGATGTCCCCGAACAGATACAACGGAAGTTCAGTCATGAAGCCTGGCGTGAGATAAGCCGCCAAGATACCGACACTCATACCGAAAGTCCAAAGCATGGCGATGGCCGAGTCTTCCCGCACATCGCGCCTTGCCAAAGCATTGATGCTCAACGCCGAGAATAAAGCAAAACCGGCTGCCCCTAATATAGGAGAAAATCCGCAATAAGCCCCGATACCAACACCTCCCAGCGAGGCATGCGCCACACCACCACCGGCAATCACAAGGCGACGGGTCACCACATAGGTGCCCACCATCGCACAGAGAAGACTGGTTAGCAGAGCGCCAATCAAGGCGTGTTGAAAAAATGTATATTGTAAGATATCTAACATAAAATGCAATTATCCATGAGCCTGGCTTCTACGCTCATCTACCAACATGATGACATCGTCTTTCAAATCGTCGGGCAATTCGATACCACGCAACTGCAAAGAGCGAATCCAACCGGCAACCTCGTCGTTACGCATGGTGAACAAAACTTCTTGGAATTCCTCAACTTCATCGTCACTATAACTGTCACTGGGACGTCCGCGATAGGCGTCGAGATGTTCATCTTCATAATATTCAATGTTCTTACTTACCGCCGCCAACAGACTTTCCTTCTCACAAACCTCATGCTGACCGCAACAACCGTCCGGCCGAGGCTTTGAAACTCCTGGCATCTCCTCTATCTCGCCCTTATCAATTTTCTTCTTATACCATTGTATACGGACAAGACCAATAATCAATGCAAAAACGAACAGGGCCAATAAGGCATAAACAAGTAATTCCATATTTTTAATATTCTTTTATTACAACTGGATCGGAACAAAATTTTATTCGGATATATAAACCGTCATGTTGCTTCTTTTCTGATTTTTTATCAGGATAAAGTTCAAATTATAACAAACTTTGGCTGGGAGGTTTTCTCTTTTAGGATGCTACCCTCTCATCTTTTCCAAATCTGCCCAAAAGTTTGGATAAGACTTGCTCACCACTTCTGGATGCGCGATAGAAAGTTGAGGACAAAGCATCGCTGCCGGAGCAAAAGCCATCGCCATGCGGTGGTCGTCATAAGTGGCGATTTCCACTTTGGCGGCCGTATTGACCATTTGGGGGCACAACATCTGCAACTCTTCAGAACCAGGTCGGCTCACAGACTCTATGTCAATACCCAGCTTCTTTAATTCAGTCTGTAAGGCCTTGATACGGTCTGTTTCCTTGATACGGAGACTTTGTAATCCTTTAAAACGGAAAGGCTGTCCCAACAATGCACAAGTGACGACTACTGTCTGAGCCAAATCCGGGCAAGTGGTAAAATCCAACTCTAAAACTGTATTACGGGACAAAACCGGGCACTTGGTCAAGACCACGCCTTCACTTCGATAATCAGTCTGGACACCTAAATGTTCAAAGAGATGGCGGACCACACTGTCACCCTGCCAACTTTTCTCTGTTAAACCAGGCAATACGAGCCGTGCATCGGCATCCTGGGTGAGAGCGACCATTTCATACCAGTAGGAAGCACCGCTCCAGTCAGGTTCCACATCAAACTTCAACCCCGGGCCATAGGGATGGGGAGATACTATCAATTCCTGAGATGAAAGCCATGAAGCCTCAGCTCCAAACTGAGCCATCAGTCCCAAAGTCATATCGATGTAGGGACGGGAAACAACTTCTCCTAACAAACGAAGATGTAATCCGCGACGAAGCATCGGCCCGATCATCAGCAAAGCTGAAATATACTGAGAACTGACATTGGCAGGCAATTCCACTTCTCCTCCTTCCAAGTTCGTTCCTTGAATACGAAGAGGAGGGAAACCTTCGTTACCGACATAATCTATTCGGGCACCTAATTGGCGGAGTGCATCCACCAAGACCTTGATAGGACGCTGGCGCATACGCTCAGTACCTGTAATGACATGAGTTTCTCCTGCACAAGTCGCGAAATAGGCGGTAGAAAAACGCATCGCCGTTCCCGCAGCCAATATATTGATTTCCGGCAAGCGGAGTTGAAGCGCCTGCTGGAGTACACGGGTATCATCGCAATCGGACAAATGAGTTAACACACAGCCTTCCGCCAAAGTTCCCATCACCAGAGCGCGGGCGGAAATACTCTTAGAGGCCGGCAGATTCACCGTACCTCTCAAGGTCTTAGAAAAAACGGGTGTATAGTTTGTCATCGATACTACAAATTCTTTACAGGGTTTAGGTCGAATGGGGTATAACGGGCAATATGCCCTATTTATAGGACTCCAAATTGCAAAAATACAAAAACGGAGCGTATTATACGAAAAAAACAGCCATGGACTTTAGATATAAGACCAAAAGGTATCACCTGCTTCCCTTTAAACCTCTTTCTTTGGCTGCCACTATCGAGTATTGAAAAAGAAATCTTACAATAATCAAGACTCAGTCCATAGAACTCCTTATGAAATCAAATGAAGTCGAAAAAACTCAGAATCAGTCCATAAAACTCCATATAAATTCAAATGAAGGTGAACATTCTTTCCTCATAAGATGGAAATAGGCACTTACTGGCATTTTATCTAATTAGCAAACACCCAACACGGTCAACAAAATGTCTCAGAGGTTCCTGCACTTTTGACGTGGTCATCACTTGGGCATTCACCCCATGGGAGATTACAACATCAGACTTCGTAAATACGAAATGGCACCTTGTAAAAAATAAACGGCA
>SAMEA104404103__coassemble_284_pt1 | contig 38491 bp, 24 predicted proteins | sample SAMEA104404103__metabat2_high_PE_061 | metagenome-assembled genome bin SAMEA104404103 (sample SAMEA104404103) | Balaenoptera acutorostrata | reverse complement strand
ATCCTATCATGAAGACTGCTGATTTTATTGCTGACAAAATCGTTATGGATGGTCTAACTTTTGATGACGTCCTTTTAGTTCCCGCTTACTCTGAGGTTCTTCCAAGAACAGTTGATTTAAGAACAAAGTTCTCAAGAAACATCGATTTGCAGATTCCTTTCGTTACTGCTGCGATGGATACTGTCACTGAGGCACCTATGGCAATTGCTATCGCACGTGAAGGCGGTATCGGTGTTATTCACAAGAATATGAGCATCGAAGACCAGGCACGTCAGGTGGCTATCGTAAAACGTGCTGAAAATGGTATGATTTATGACCCCGTCACTATTCAACGTGGCCGTACAGTAAGAGACGCATTAAATTTGATGTATGAATATCATATTGGTGGTATTCCAGTTGTTGATGATGACATGCATCTGGTTGGTATCGTTACAAACCGCGACTTGCGTTTTGAACGTGATTTGGATAAGTCTATTGAACGTGTTATGACTAGCGAGAATTTGGTGACCACCACTCAGCAGACAGACCTCTTAGGTGCCAGCCAGATTCTTCAGGAAAATAAAATTGAAAAGTTGCCTGTCGTTGACAAGGACGGCCGCCTCGTCGGTTTGATCACTTACAAGGACATCACAAAGGCAAAAGATAAACCTATGGCTTGTAAGGACGAGAAGGGTCGCCTTCGCGTTGCAGCAGGTGTAGGTGTGACGGTCGATACTTTGGAACGTATGGACGCTTTGGTTCAGGCGGGTGCCGACGCTATCATCATTGATACGGCTCACGGTCACTCCAAATTCGTTATCGACAAGTTGAAAGAAGCAAAGGCTTCATTCTCAAACGTAGACCTCGTTGTTGGTAATGTCGCTACTGGTGCTGCAGCACGTATGTTGGTAGAAGCAGGTGCTGACAGTGTCAAGGTGGGTATCGGTCCAGGTTCTATCTGTACAACTCGTGTGGTTGCTGGTGTCGGTGTACCTCAGCTTTCTGCAGTTTACGATGTAGCTTGTGCATTGGAAGGAACTGGTGTGCCTCTCATCGCTGATGGTGGTCTCCGCTATTCTGGTGATATCGTCAAGGCATTGGCTGCCGGTGGTTATTGCGTCATGATTGGCTCATTGGTTGCTGGTTGCGAAGAAAGCCCAGGCGAAACTGTTATCTTCAACGGACGTAAGTTCAAGACTTACCGCGGTATGGGTAGCTTGGAAGCTATGGAGAATGGTTCTAAGGACCGTTACTTCCAGTCTGGCGTAGAGTCTGTCAAGAAGTTAGTTCCAGAAGGTATTGCTGGTCGTGTGCCTTTCAAGGGTTCCGTACAGGAAGTAATCTATCAGATGGTAGGTGGTCTTCGTTCAGGTATGGGTTATTGTGGTGCACAGACTATTTCTGAGTTGCACAATGCTAAGTTTACTCGTATCACAGGTGCTGGTGTAAGCGAAAGTCATCCACATGACATCACCATTACCAGTGAGGCTCCAAACTATAGCCGTTCTGAGTAATGCAGCCGTTTGTCAAACGACTGATTTATTAATCGAAATATATGAAAAAAATCTTTGTTGCCCTTTGTGCTATGTTTGCTATGAACGCAAGCGCACAGAGTTTAGACCCTGTGTTGCTTACCGTAAATGGCAAGCCTATCACAAGGGGTGAATTTGAATACTCTTTCAACAAGAATACTAGTGTGGAAGGTGCCGTCGAGAAAAAGACCGTCGACGAGTACATAGACATGTTTATCAACTATAAGTTGAAAGTTGCCGCTGCCGAAGATGCCAAGATGGATACCGCTTCTTCTTTCCTGAACGAGTTCCATCAGTATCGGGATATGCAGCTGACTCCTTACATGGTAGATCAGACATTCATTGACTCTATCGCTCACGTTGTTTATAACCGCACAGCTGACCAGTTGAAGGGAAAGGATATGTTGCGTGTCGCTCATATTCTGATTGCTTTCGGTCAGAATGCCACCGATTCTGAGAAGGCGGCAGCGAAGGCAAAGGCTGATTCTCTCTACCAGCAAATTGTTGGGGGAGGAGATTTCTCTGCCTTGGCAAAGGCTTACTCGCAAGATCCGGGCTCGGCATCTCGTGGTGGCGAACTGCCATGGGTGGGTCCTGGCATGACTCTGAAAGAATTTGAAACGACTGCCTATAGTCTGAAAACCGGAGAGGTATCCAAGGTGTTCTCTTCTGCTGTCGGTTTCCATATTGTCAAAATGTTGGAAAGAAAGCAGTTGGAACCATTCGAACAACTGAAACCTGAGATTCTGACCAGTTTGAAGAAGCAGGGCATTGAAGAGGCTTCCGCACAGAATAAAATCCAGAAGATTGTGGAGGGTTCCAACGGACGTCTGACACGTTCCGACGTGATGGACAGTATCTTGAATGCCCATGTCGATTCCAATCTCGACTTGAAATATCTTGTTCAGGAATATCACGACGGTTTGCTGCTTTATGAAGCAAGCAAGAAGGAAGTCTGGGATGTGGCTGCTGCTGATACCAAAGGCTTGGAGAAGTGGTTTAAAGCCAACAAGAAAAAATATGCCTGGGACGAACCTCGTTTCAAAGGGTTTGTTTATTACAGCAAACTGCCTAAACTAGACAAGAAGATTACCAAGGTCTTGAAGAAGAATGAAGATGGGGACTGGCGTGCTGCTATCCGCAAAACTTTCAATCAGGATTCTATGGTGGTAAGAGTTTCTGGTCCTTATTTATGTAAGGAAGGCGAAAATCCACATATCGACAAGTATGTTTTCGACGGTAAGGATGTTCCCGCAAATTCCAAATTCCCCTATTCCGGTGTCTCTGGCAAGAAAATGAAAAAGCCAAAATCTTACTTGGATGTTAAATCTTTGGTCTTAAACGACTATCAGGAGAAACTTGAGAAGGAATGGATCGAGAAATTGCGCCAGAAATATTCTTTCGAAGTGAATCGTGAAGTATTGAAAACGGTAAATAAGCATTAATGATGAAGGCTAGTAAACTTTTCCTTTTGCTCTCGCTCTTTTGTGTCAACTCTTTTGCATTTGCTCAAAAGAATGTAGTTGACGAAGTAATCTGGGTGGTAGGTGACGAACCTATTTTGCTCAGTGACGTGGAGGAGACACGAATCAGTTTGGAGATGCAAGGAATCTTTCTTGACGATCCTTATTGCAAAATACCGGAACAGCTGGCTATTCAGAAATTGTTCCTGCACCAGGCTGACCTTGACAGTATTGATGCCGATCCTTCTTATGTGTCTCGTGTTGTAGAATACAAGATGAACGAACTCCTGCAGCGTCACGGTTCTCGTGAAAATGTCGAGGCGCTCTATCATCGTACCATCTCACAACTCCGTGATTTGCACAGACGTGAAGAAGGCAACAACTACCGTATAGACAAGGTAAAAGACAACCTGACCAGCAGCATTCATGTGACTCCAGCCGAAGTCCGTGAATACTTCAAGAATTTGCCTCAAGACAGTCTTCCTTTCGTGCCGACCCAGGTGGAAGTGCAGATTATTACTGCGCAGCCAGAAGTGTCACGTGAGGAAGTGGAACGTATCGAGAGTAAACTTCGTGATTTCGCACGTCGTGTGAATACTGGCGAATCAGAATTTTCTACTTTGGCAAAGTTCTATTCACAGGATGGCTCTGCACGCGATGGTGGTGAATTAGGCTATTCCGGTAAAGGACAGTGGGTGCCTGAGTTTGCCAATGTCGCTTTCAGTTTGAACGACCCTAAGAAGGTTTCAAAGATTGTCCGTACAGAATTTGGTTTCCACATCCTCCAGCTCATCGGCAAGAGAGGTGACAAGGTGAATGTGCGCCATATCCTCTTGAAACCGGAAATTGACGAAGTTGAATACGAAAGAAACATCGCCCGTCTCGATTCTATCGCTGACGACATCAATAATAAGAAGTTTACCTTCGAAGAAGCGGCTATGGCGTTGTCTGATGATAAGGACACCCGTAACAATCACGGTTTGATGTTCTACAATGACCAGATGTCACGCAGCCGTACTTCACGTTTCCAGATGAAACAACTTTTGCCGGATGTGGCCAAGGTGGTGGAAAACATGAAGGAAGGAGAAATTTCAAAGGCATTCAGAATGACGAATGAAAGCGGTCAGACTGTATGCGCTATCGTCAAGTTGAAAAATCGTATCGAGGGTCACCGTGCCAATGCCACCGAAGACTACCAGTTGTTGAAGAATGTCGTGCTGAATGAGCGCAAGATGGAAAAAGTCAACAAGTGGATTCTTGAGAAGCAGAAGCATACGTTCACTCGTATTAACAGCGACTGGCGTAATTGTAAATTTGAGTATCCTAATTGGATTAAATGAGAAAAACTATAAAATATATAAGTTTGAAAAAGGGTATACTTGCTTGGGCTATACTGGCATTGCTGCTGGTGGTAGTCCAGGCAAATGCTTTTTCTGTGGCAGACGACAAAAAGCCTGCAGGACAGGACGACCGTATCTACCTGGTACATGCCGACAGCCTGATGTACGACGAGAATGTTTATCACGATGCGCAGCGTCTGGCGGGCCATGTGGTTTTTCGGCATGCCGGCATGACACTTTATTGTGACAGCGCTGTTTTGTACCAGCAGACCAAATCGTTCGAAGCTTTCGGAGCCGTCAAGATGGTGCAGGGAGATACTTTGTCATTAATCGGAAAATATCTGTTTTATGATGGCAACGCGCAGATGGCAGAGGTACGCCATGGCGTGGAGATGCGCCACCGCGAACAAGTGTTGTTGACCGACAGTTTGAATTACGACCGTATTTTAAGCCTTGGATATTTCTTTGAAGGCGGTAAATTGATAGATGGCGACAATACACTGACTTCCGATTGGGGAGAGTATTACACTTCTACGCGTACCTCCACTTTCAATTACAATGTGGAACTCATCAATCCGAAGTTCACATTGACGTCCGACACGCTGCATTATGACACCAATACGAAATGGGCCAAAGTCGTGGGACCTTCCAACATTGTCAGCGGAGAAAACAAAATCTATACCGAACTTGGATTGTACAATACAGGTACCGAAAGGGCTCATCTGTACCAGCGTTCCCAGATACTCAACGGGGATACTAAAATGACGGGCGACAGCATCTTTTATGATAAACTGAAAGGTATCATGAAGGCTTACGACAATATAGAATATGAGGATACCAAGAATAAAAATATCTTCGTAGGCAACTATTGTCAATACAACGAACTGACGGGTGAGGCCATCGCCTACGACAGTGCGCTGGCGAAAGATTATTCCAATTCGGACGACACTCTCTTTGTACATGCTGACACCCTCAAGATGTTCACATACAACCTGGACACTGACAGTTTGTACCGCGTGCTCCACGGTTATTTCCATGTAAGAGCCTACCGCACCGATATTCAGGCTGTATGCGACTCCCTGGTGGCCAATTCCAAGGAGAAGAAGATGTCCATGTTCCGTGACCCTATCGTATGGAGTGACAACCGTCAGATATTGGGAGAGGAAATCAACGTCTTCAGCAGCGACTCCACTATAGACAGTGTCTATGTGCAACGCCAGGCTTTGATGGTGGAACGTGTGGACAGTATCCACTTCAATCAGGTTTCCGGACAGTTGATGCGTTCCTTCTTTGAAAAAGGCGAAATCTCAGAGAACCGGGTGGACGGCAATGTCTACGTGGTGCAATATCCTATGGAGAAGGACAGTATTCTGCTCTACCAGAATTACACAGAGACCTCTACCATCCGGATGTTTATGGAAAATCGCAAGTTGAAGCGCTTGTGGGCTCCTGCTGCCGAAGGCTGTTTTTATCCCATCGGCATGGCGCCTCCCGAGAAATCCAAACTGGAGAATTTCGCATGGTTTGACTATATCCGTCCCTTGAACAAATATGACTTGTTCCAATGGCGCGGTAAAGCCAAGGGTACTGAACTGAAAGCCAGCATCCGTCGCAAGGCACCATTGCAGACTTTGGATAAGAAAAAAAAGAACTGATTTTAATATAAATATTACTTACTGTAGGGATAAATAATGAGTGACATAATTCGTCTTTTGCCAGATTCTGTAGCGAATCAGATTGCTGCCGGAGAAGTGATACAACGTCCTTCTTCTGTCATTAAGGAATTGGTGGAAAATTCGATAGACGCAGGAGCTACTTTAGTGCAAGTAGTCGTTGTAGATGCGGGCAAAACCAGTATTCAGGTGATTGATAACGGAAAGGGTATGAGCGTTACCGATGCTCGTTTGGCTTTCGAACGTCATGCCACATCCAAAATCAAAGAGGCTTCTGATTTGTTTTCCTTGCAGACCATGGGATTCCGTGGTGAGGCCTTGGCTTCTATTGTTGCTGTGGCGCAAGTGGAATTGCGCACGCGTACTGCCGACGACGAATTGGGCGTGAGTCTGGTGATTGAAGGTAGTAAGGTAAAAGGGCAGGAACCTATATCTTGCCCCCAGGGGGCCAACTTCCTGGTGAAGAATCTCTTTTTCAATATTCCGGCGCGCCGTAAATTCTTAAAATCGAATCAGACAGAATTAAGTAATATCTCCACCGAATTTGAACGTATCGCGTTAGCCAATCCGCAAGTGGCCTTCACCTTGCATTCTGGCGACAATCTGCTGTTGAACTTGCCGGCAGGCAATTTCAAACAGCGTATATTGAACATATTTGGTAAGAAACTGGATGCACAGTTGATATCGATAAAGGTAGATTCCTCACTGATTAAAATATCCGGTTTTGTAGGCAGTCCCAAAAGTGCCAAGAAGAAAGGCGTACACCAATATTTCTTTGTGAACGGCCGCTACATGCGTCACCCTTATTTTAACAAGGCGGTGCAATCGGCTTATGAGCGTTTGATACCCGATGGTGAACAAGTTTCCTATTTTATTACTTTTGAAGTTGACCCTACCCATATCGACGTGAATATTCATCCTGCCAAGACGGAAATCAAATTTCAGGACGAACAGGCGATATGGCCCATTATCTTGGCTGCAGTGCGGGAATCGCTGGGTAAATTCAATGCGATACCAACCATCGACTTTGATACGGCCAACCGGCCGGACATCCCCACTTTCAATGAAACTGAAGAAGGGATAGAACCGCCGCAGGTACATATCAATTCAGATTTCAATCCGTTTGATGAGAGTGAGCGTCAAACCGAAAAGTTTAAATATAGCACCAACTCACCTTTCAACAGTTCGTCTTCGTTTGGCGGCTCGTCTTCTTATAGTGGTTCGTCGCGGAAACGTGTAGCTCCTTCGTCATGGCAGCCGGCTTTCGAAACCGCTTTCGCGAATGATGACTTTTCGTCCATTCCCAGCCTCGAGCCCGAAGAAAGTCCCACTTTGTACGACGACTTGGAAGTAGAGGAGAAAATAGCCTGGGAGAAAGATGCTTCCTCCTATTTCCAATATCTGGGTCGTTTCATTGTTGCGACGTCCCCGCAAGGCCTGTTGGTCGTCGACCAGCATCGGGCCCATTTCCGGGTGTTGTACGATTTGTATAAAATGCAAATGGCAGAGCACAAAGGCATGTCCCAAGGTTTGCTTTTCCCACAACTGCTGCAGTTGCCGGCCTCTTCTTCCACTTTCCTGGAGAGCATCTTGGACGACCTTTCCGCAGTGGGCTTTGAATTGTCCCCGCTCGGAGATGGAAGTTATTCTGTCTTGGGGATACCTGCAGGAACAGAAGGGCTGGACCCGATCTCCATGCTTCAGTCTTTAGTTGACGACGCACAAAATGGGGAGGTTCAGGTAAAAGAACAGGTGGACCACCTGATAGCCTTGACTTTGTCACGGAAAGCAGCGATACCGGTAGGCCAGCTGTTGGACCAAAACGAAATGTCAGATTTGTTGGAAAAACTCTTTAAGAGTTCCAATGCCAATTATACACCCGACGGGGCGGTCATTCTGGTTACATTGACCAATGACAAGATAGAAGGATTCTTTTCCTGACAGATCGTCAATTTAAGAACTAAATCTTCTTATTTCCGATGACATTATCTTTTGAGTGAAGAATTTTCTTATCTTTGCCAAAAACATTCCAATCTTTCGATTCAGAGGAAGGAATAATCTGTCGGAGTAGCTATGACTCCCTTTGTTGAAGTAATTTGAATCTTATGAAGAAAACAATTTTTATGCTTGCCATGCTTGGACTCTTCACACAAAGTGTGGGAGCGCAAGATTACGAAATACCAGTAAAAAACAGTGTTGTCACCAATTCTTTCTGGTCCAACTGGTATTTATCTGTAGGAGGAGATTTTAACTCGGCATATACTTCAGAGGAAGATTTAGGTAATAAAAATCCATTCAGTGTGGACCGGGGAACTTTCGGCTTCGATGTCGCTTTCGGTAAATGGTTTACACCGAATATCGGTTTGCGTACAAAGTTTGAGGGCATTTGGTCCAAGCAGGTGATCAGTGCGGACCATCATCACGCCTATAAGTATTGGGATTTGCATCAAGATGTCACTTTTAACCTTTCCAATATGTTGAGGGGATATAACGAATATCGGGTATGGAACTTTATCCCTTATATCGGTTTGGGAGTGGCTCGCAATATGAGCGCCAGCCGCTATGACGTGTCTTATCATTTGGGCTTGTTGAACAACTTCAGAATCAGCACCCATTGGACAGCTTTCGTAGATTTCCATGCCAAAGCAATGGAAGGCGGTTTTGACAATGCCCCCATCGATGCCTGGGCTTCGCACAAAACCTTCTCATCCCGTCATTTTGACAAAATGTTGGGAATCTCCGTCGGTGTCACTTACCATATAGGAAAATCTAATTGGACAAAGACTCCCGATATAGAGGCTTTGTTGGAAATGAATCGTGAGCAACTCGATGCGATGAACAGTTCTTTGCAAGATCAGGAGGTGGAAAACGACCGTCTCCGTCAGTTGTTGTCAGAGAAGAAGCCCGAAGGTCAACAGCAGAATGTTCATGAACTGGTTTCCACTTCACAATCAGTCTTCTTCAACATCGGTTCTGCCCAAGTCGCCAACCGCAGAGATTTGGTCGATTTGAAAGATATGGTGGAGTTCGCCAAATTGTACGAGAAGAATCTTCTGGTAATCGGTTATGCCGATAGTAAGACCGGCACCCACGAATACAATCAACGTTTGTCAGAAAAACGTGCCAATGCCGTTGCCGACGTATTGGTGAAGATGGGAGTAAAACGCGAAAATATTACGGTGGAAGCTGCTGGTGGGGTAGATGACATCGCACCCTTCTCCTACAACCGTCGTGTCATTGTCAAGGTAAAGTAAATCAAATCATTTAAAATAGTGGGACAGGCAAGCATACAAAGGCATTTCCTTGTATGCTTGCCTGTTTAGGTTTTCTTGTGAGGAAATCTTCATTTCTTGCTACGCTTCCCGTATATCCAGCCGGACTTTTTATGTCATACATCTTTCCTGTTCTCTTTTGTTTCTTTTCCAATCCTCTTTCAATTGTCTTTCTGATTCTCTTTTTGGTTTCCTTCCAACTGTCTTTCTATTTCTATACCAATACTCTTTCCCATTTTTTTTCTTTCAATTTTCTTTCTGATATTCCTCGATTCTTCTTTCAATCTCTCTTCCAATACTCTTTCCGGGCGGTTGCCAGGCACCATTTCAGCCGTTACAGTTTTGTGTTTCTTACAGTCGTGTGACATAGCTTAACGCAAAGCACCTTTTATTGTAGAGTGAGACTTTTGTTATCTCAAAATTTAAGCGTAATTTTGCGGTATTATCAAAATTATGTTATTATGGCCAAACCACATATTTCGTTGAAGGGAGTCAAGGAGGATTTGCGTTATTTGCGATTGTTGGCGCGTGATTTCCCCACTGTGTCCAGTGTGACTACAGAAATCATAAATTTGGAAGCGATATTGCATCTGCCAAAACCGACAGAGCACTTCTTGGCCGACTTACATGGAGAGCATGAAGCATTTTTGCATGTTCTTCGTAATGCTTCAGGTAATATCAAGCGTAAGGTGAACGATTTGTTTGGAAGTACCTTGCGCGAGAAAGAGATGAAGGACCTCTGTACCTTGATTTATTATCCTGAACAAAAACTGGATTTGGTCCAACAGACAGATACTGATTTGAATGATTATTATCAGACTACATTAAATCAGTTGATTACGGTATGCCGTAGTGTATCTTCAAAATATACCCGTTCGAAAGTCCGTAAGAGTTTGCCGGAGGAATACGCCTATATCATAGAAGAATTGTTGCATGAGTCTGCAGATGTCTACAACAAGCAGGCTTACTTCAATGTCATTATTCAGACCATCATAGGTACAGGCCGTGCCAACCACTTCATTATCGCACTTTGTTATCTGATTCAGCGATTGAGTATTGACCGTCTGCACATCCTGGGCGATATCTACGACCGTGGCCCGGGTGCCCATCTCATTATGGACCACCTGTGCAATTACCATCATCTCGATATCGTATGGGGTAACCACGATATCCTGTGGATGGGAGCAGCTGCCGGCAACACCACCTGTATTGCTGGTGTCTTGCGTATGTCCTTGCGTTATGCCAACACCCAGACCCTGGAAGAGGGATATGGCATCAATATGGTGCCGCTGGCAACCTTCGCCATGGAAACCTATGCGGACGACCCGTGTGAAATCTTTTTGCCTCATGTCATGGAAGACCGCAAAGGTGATTTCAACGACAAGACCGTCCGGCTCATTTCGCAGATGCACAAGGCCATCGCCATCATTCAGTTGAAATTGGAGAGCCAGCTGTATCAGGCTCATCCGGAATGGAAAATGCTCGACCGCTGTCTGTTGGAATATATCAATAAAGAAGCCGGGACCATTGAGCTCAATGGTAAAACTTATGAATTGTGCGATAAGTTATTCCCGACCATCGATCCGGAACATCCATACGAATTGACCGCAGAGGAGCAAGACTTGATGAACCGTCTTCGCCATTCCTTTATTATTAGTGAAAGATTGCAGAAACATGTAGACTGCTTGTTGCAACGTGGCAGCATGTTCGGCATATACAACTCGAACCTGTTGTTCCACGCTTCAGTGCCGTTGAACGAAGATGGCAGTCTTCGTGAAGTATTGGTGGGTGACACCATGGTTAAAGGTAAAGAATTATTGCAGCGTATAGACCAGATGGTGCGTACAGCTTTCGATAATGATGCGGAAACAGAAGAACGCAACCAGGCTCGCGACTATTTCTGGTATTTATGGAGTGGTCCCGATTCTCCTTTGTTCGACAAGTCCAAGATGGCCACCTTTGAGCGCTATTTTATAGCAGACAAGGAAACCCATCATGAAGAAAAGGGATGGTATTACGAATTGCGCAACTCTGCCGAAATCTGCGACCATATCATGGACGAGTTCGGTGTAAAGGGCAGTCACCGCCATATTATCAATGGACATGTTCCAGTGAGAGCCAGTGATGGGGAAAAGCCTATCAAGGCTGACGGACGTTTGATGGTAATCGACGGAGGATTTGCCAAAGCATACCATAACAAGACCGGTATTGCCGGATATACCCTGGTTTATCATAGCCGTGGTTTCGAACTGGTGCAGCATGCTCCTTTTGAATCAACGGAAGAAGCCATCCTTAATGGTACGGATATCCAGAGCATCACCCAGATTGTTGAGATGACGGGCAAGCGCGAAATGGTGAGCAATACCGATATCGGTCGTGACCTTCGCTTGCAAATAGCCGATCTTGAACGTTTGCTATTGGCTTACAGACGCGGTTTGATAGCAGTTAAAAATTAAATAGAGACCTTCTCCACTCGGAACAAGCTCGGTGGGTGAAACAAAAGACATAGTGTTTATGAAAAGTTTAAAAGAGTTGTACCGTATAGGGCAGGGACCCTCGAGCAGCCATACTATGGGCCCTCGTTATGCGGCTGAAAAATATTTAGAAAAAAATCCTTATGCTGTAACTTTCCGGGTTACCTTGTACGGCAGTCTGGCAGCTACAGGTAAGGGACATTTGACCGACTGGGCTATCAATCAGGTGTTGGGTGAGGGACGTACCAAGATTGTGTGGTGTCCCGAAATTGTTCTTCCTTACCATCCTAATGGTATGAAGTTTGAAGCATTGACTGCGGCAGGACAGCCCATGGGCGATCCATGGATTGTCTATAGTGTCGGTGGCGGTGCTTTGGCTGAAGAAGGCAAGGAACAAAATGAAAGTCCGGAAGTTTACGAACTGGACCATTTGTACGACATCATGCAGTGGTGCGAGGCCAGAGGCCGTTCTTACTGGGAGTATGTGAACGAACGTGAGGAAAGCGATATCTGGGATTACCTCTCTGAAGTATGGAAGGTCATGCGTGAGGCTGTGGAACGCGGTCTTGAACACGAAGGCGTTCTGCCTGGTGGATTGAATCTTCGTCGTAAGGCTCCCTATTATTATATCAAGGCTCAGGGTTACAGTTCTAATTTGCAAACCCGTGGCTTGGTTTTCTCTTATGCTTTGGCCGTAACCGAAGAAAACGCTTCTGGTGGAAAAATTGCAACAGCTCCTACTTGTGGCTCTTGTGGTGTGGTGCCCGCCGTGCTTTATCATCTGGCAAAGTCAAGAAAGTTCTCAGAGAAACGAATCCTTCATGCATTGGCTACTGCCGGTCTGATTGGTAATATTGCCAAGGCCCGTGCTTCAATTTCCGGTGCCGAGGCAGGCTGTCAGGCAGAAGTAGGTGTTGCCTGTGCCATGGCTGCCGCAGCTGCCAACTATGTTTTTGGTGGTAGTCTGGCAACCACAGAGTATTCTGCAGAAATGGGATTGGAACACCATTTCGGTATGACTTGCGACCCAGTCTGTGGACTGGTACAGATACCTTGTATCGAACGAAACGCGCATGCCGCCGCACGTGCATTGGATGCGAATATCTATGCTACCTATGCAGAGGGTGAGCATCGTATTTCTTACGACAAGGCCGTCGACGTGATGAAGCAGACCGGTCACGATTTGCCATCACTTTATCGTGAGACTAGTGAAGGTGGTCTGGCAAAGCATTACGATGCGCATAGCAAAGGACTGAACCATCGTCAGGTAAAATAACAAAGTCGTATAATATTGGGTAGATGAGCAGGATATTAGTTACCGGAGCCCAAGGATTTTTGGGCGTGCGTCTGGTGGCCTTTCTGAAGGAAAGACACGAGGTCATTGCTTGTTCTCACGGTGATCTGGACATAACCAGCAGGGTAGATGTTCTGGAGAAATTCCAGCACGAATGCCCCCAGTATGTCGTACATTGTGCGGCGATATCCGACACGGGCTATTCTCAACAGCATCCCGGTGAGTCGGAAACTGTCAATGTGCACGGCACCGTGAATGTTGCAATGGCGGCAGTCGCAGTGGGTGCCAAACTCATTTATATGAGTTCGGACCAGGTTTACAATCACACGCTTCTCCTGGGAGGCTTGCAGGAAGATGTCTCTTTATCTCCCAACTCTGTATACGGACAACATAAGTTGGAGGCTGAGTGCCAAGTGGGAAATATTGCACCCGATGCCGTTGGACTGCGCTTGACGTGGATGTATGATTTACTGGACAGCCCTTACAAGCTCAACCGCAATATTTTGGTCAATCTGCATGCGGCATCCGAGAGTGGAACCGCGCCCTTGTCCATTGCCACCCGTGAGTACCGGGGCATCACATGGGTATGGGACGTCATCCGTCGTATCGAAAGTTGTTTTATGCTTCCAGGAGGAGTTTACAATTTCGGTTGTGAAAATTCTGCCAACAGTTATGAAACCTTTGTTGCGGTAGCCAGAGAGATGAAACTTCCCCATGTGGAAATGCTGATTCAAAAGGATGAACAGCGTTTTCCTGAGCATCCGCGCAATCTTTCTATGGATATCTCCCGTTTGCGGGGGCATGGCATAGATTTTCCGGACACCTTGACAGGCATTCGTCAGGCTCTGAGCCACAGATAACCGTAGCATGCGAAACTTTTGGAAATAGGGGAGAAGATTGCGTCAATGCTGTGGTTCTTTCTTGAATTTTATTCATTTTTGTCCAGTAATTATTCCGCAATTTTCTTTGACGGATTTATTACGGAACCTGTCTTATAAACCGGATTTTCTCTGTAAATGTTCTACCGTGTTTTCCTCAACCATCTATGCGGTAAGGTTTTCCATAAATCACTTGCTGTTTCTTCTTAAGAATTTGCAGTTTCTTCAAAAAAAATAGATAGCGAATATAAAAGAAACGCCCGAATTCATCACGAATCCGGGCGTTTCCCTTTCTTATCTCTTTATTACTTTTTCTTGTAACGTTTGTTCAGTCCGGCAATTACATCAGCCGTGATATCCATAGCCTTGTCAGCATACAAAATATTGTTGCCAGCCTTGGTCAGAATCATGGAGTACTTTTGGTCCTTGTTGAAGTCAGCGATGAAATTGTTCAGACTGTCTTGCAATGCTTCCTGGAAGTTCATCTGGTCGTTAGCCAGTTCCTGTGCATATTTAGCCTGCTTTTGTTCCAACTGGTTCTGCTGGTTTGCCAATGCCTTCTGTGCGTTGTCAAACTGAGCCTGAGAAGTAAACTGGCCGCTCTGTGCCTTCTTCTGGAAGGAAGCGGCAGCTTTCTGCAAATTTGCTCCGAGACGGTTCATTTCAGAATCATATTTCTGTCCCTTGCTCTCCAATTCCTTCTTAGCATCGATAAAGAACTGGTAGTTGTTTTGGAGAGAATCAATGTCGACATAAGCCAAAGTAAGACCTTTGGCATTCTGAGCAGGAACGGCACCGTTCGATTTAACCTGGGCCGGCTTGTTCTCGCCCTTACATGCAATCATCAAAGCAGCCATAGCAATGATGCCTGCTTTAGAAAGATTTTTGAAATTCATAATGTATTATATTTGTTTTATTTATTCGCTTTGAGCATCTTCAGACTTTCTTTCGCTGATACGGTGAGGGTTCACTTTCCTTTCGCGTGCATCCATGGATTGCACACAATGAATTCCTTTCTTGTTGAGCGGCTTGTTGCCATCGATATGTAGATGGACAAATTTCTGACCGAAGAAAAGTTTGATGCAAAGCAGTGCCATGCCCACGGCAATGAAGCCAAGGATAATCAAAAAGATTTTTAATGTCATATTGTCTTACTAATAATTATTTTCGTCCATTTCGTTTAGTATGAAATGGTTCCCTGTCTGAATCTGTTGCGCAAAGATACACCATTTTTTCAGAATACTCTTCTCTTTTCTCTTTAATTGTGTGAATGCCCCGTGTCATATTCTGTCTAAATTAGTTCACTGTCTTCTTTTTGTTCTTCTCAAATGTCATTTTGTGTATGATGGCTTTCGTTTGTAGACACTGTTGTTGAATCGTCGTCATCATCTTGCCAGCTTCCTGCCTCCATTCACGCCATTATCGAATACTCGGGCATAAAATCACCATTCTCGTTGCATTGATGAGGCCATCCCTTTTCATTAAAATCCCACCGTTCTCGCCATTTTCTAAGACTCGGGGATGCAATCAAAATTTTGTTGCATCGCTGAAGATTTTCCTATTGTACCAAATTACTAGCATCCAAGATTAGTTCCACAATCCTGCTTTCCGTAGTATAGATTGGGAAATTCTTCTCTCTTCCATCTGCTTTGTCTTGCCCAAGTCTGCAGTACATATTGGATCGTCTCTGGGTGGGGCAACTATCCCGGTTATAGATTATTTTGTTAAGCACGTAGTTCGGTTTATGTCGGATATAAATGATTTTATCCGGTATAGAGATGTCGCATGACGGTTCTTACAACAACTACAGTTATCAGAAAATCCTGTCGTTGACGGTTTGGAAGACCGATGTCCTTTGCATTTTCAAAAAAAAGGAGGTGTAATGGTTGTATGTCTGTCATTCTTGCTATATTTGCAGATAGATAGTTTTGTCCGATTATTTTGTATGAAAAACAGAGGAAATATGGAAAATAGGGCAAAAATGAAAGCAAAAGATAAATAGACTCAAACGTAAATAAAATAAAATCATGGCAAATACAGACATTTTGCAGCCAAAGGTTGTGTTTGATTGTTTCGCAGAAGTTAATCAGGTGCCACGTCCTTCTAAGAAGGAAGAGCAGATGATTGCTTTCTTGAAGAATTTTGGTGAAGGCTTGGGACTCGACACCCAGGTAGATGAAACTGGTAACGTGATTATTCGCAAGCCAGCCACTCCAGGTTATGAAAATCGTCGCACGGTTATTTTGCAGAGCCACATGGATATGGTTTGCGAAAAGAATGCCGATCTCGACTTTAACTTTATGACAGATGCCATCCAGACTTATGTCGATGGCGAATGGATGAAGGCAAAAGGTACCACATTAGGTGCGGACGACGGTATCGGTGTAGCTATGGAAATGGCTATCTTGAAGAGCAATGACATCGAACATGGTCCTTTGGAATGTGTATTTACACGTGACGAAGAAACTGGTCTTACAGGTGCAGAAGGCATGAAGTCCGGTTTTATGACAGGTGATTTCCTCATCAACCTCGACTCAGAAGACGAGGGTCAGATTTTCGTCAGCTGTGCCGGTGGTGCACGTACCAGCGCAGAATACGATTTGGCCAAGGAAGCAGTTCCTGCCGGCTATTTCTTCTTCCGCGTAACTGTGAAGGGCTTGACAGGTGGTCACTCTGGTGACGATATCAATAAGAACCGCGCTAACGCCAACAAATTGTTGGTTCGTTTCTTGTGCGACGAAATGGCAAAGACCGACTTGCGTCTCGTAGATATCCAGAGCGGCGGTTTGCACAATGCCATTCCACGTGAAGGCTACGCTATCTGTGCCGTACCTCACGATTTCAAGGAACAGGTACGTATTGACTTGAATGTTTACACTGCCGAATTGGAAGAAGAATATTCAGTCACAGAACCAGATATGAAGTTGCTTCTCGAAAGTGAGGCTGCTGTTGCTGAGGCTTTGGAGAAGGAAGGCGCTCGCAAGATGCTCTCGTCTTTGCGTGCTGTTCATAATGGTGTGTTCGCTATGAGCCAGGATGTCAAAGGTTTGGTAGAAACTTCTTCCAACTTGGCAAGCATCCATCTCGAAGGCGACAAGGTTGTAGTCAATACCAGTCAGCGCAGCTGCGTAGGCAGCGCCCGTGACAACATGAGTGCCGTTGTTCGTGCCGCATTCGAATTGGGTGGTGCCCGCACATTGACCAACGAGGGATATCCAGGATGGAAGATGAATCCAAACAGCGTCATCTTGAAGGTGGCAGCCGACAGTTACCGTCGCTTGTTCAATAAGGAACCGTTGATTCTCGCCATCCATGCCGGTTTGGAATGTGGTTTGTTCAGCGAGAAGTATCCACATTTGGACATGATCAGCTTTGGTCCTACTTTGCGTGGTGTTCACTCACCTGATGAACGTTTGCTCATTCCTACTGTTCAGTTGGTATGGGATCATTTATTGGATATCCTTAAAAATATTCCAGCTTGAACCTGTTAGAAATATTAACATCAATGAGAAAGCTGCCCCAATATCTTTGGGGTGGCTTCTTGTTGCTTTGTAGCGTTACCTCTTGTCTGAGCGACGAGGAGTATTCTGTATCACCGTCCGACCGTCTGATATTCTCCGAAGACACTGTAAAAATGGATACGGTATTCAGTGGTGAACTCACCACGACTTATACCTTCCAGGTGTATAATACAGGTAAAAAGGCGTTGCGTATTCCGCGAGTTTATTTAGAGCGTGGTGAAGAATCACCTTATCGTGTCAATGTGAACGGTACCTTCCTGATAGATGGCCAGGGACAGGATTTTGAAATATCCGCCAAGGACAGCATGAGGGTATTTTTGGCATTGAATGCCCCCGACCGTGACCAGGATAATCCGGTGGAAGAAAACGATAAATTGATTTTTGTCACCGAAGCCGGAGTACAGCAAACTGTCGTCCTGACAGCCTGTGGACAGTCTTTCATTCCGTTGGACGGAAAAGTCTTCACTACCGATACGGTGCTGAATTCGCGCCGTCCTTATCGCGTCCTCGACAGTCTGCTGGTGAAGGAAGGCGCTACGCTGACTTTGGAGAAGGGAGTCCGGTTGTTTTTCCACCAGGGAGTAGATCTCGTGGTCGAAGGCCGTTTGCTGGCACAAGGTACGGCGGACGAACCGGTGGTGATGCGCGGCGACCGTCTCGACGATATGTTCCCTCTCCAGCCTTACGACCGGGTGCCCGGACAATGGGGAGGCATCATCTTCCGTGAAAACAGTTACGGCAACCATTTGAACTACTGCGACATTCATAGCGGCAGCTTTGGCTTGCAGTGTGATTCAGCCGACGTCGAACGTGAGAAGTTGCGTTTCGAAAATAGCATTCTGCACAATATCACGGGCAAGGGACTTTCGGTCAGAGCGTCCCGTGTCTTTGTGGGAAACAGCCAGATCACCAATGCCGGCGGCAACTGCGTGCATTTGCGTGGGGGCCACTCTAAGTTCGTACATTGTACCATCGGCAATTTTTATGCCTTTGCCGGAGGCCGGGGCGTCGCCCTGGATTTCAGCAATGCCGACGGAGAGGTGCGTCTGCCCCTTTACAGTGCTGCCTTCTATAATTCCATCATCACTGGTTATTCCAGAGATGAAATCATGGGAGGAAAGTCGGACCGCTATGAGCAGGACGAATTCAATTATTTGTTCGCCAACTGCCTTTTGGACACCCCTAAGGCAGAGGATGAGAAATTTCAGAATTGTCTTTGGGAAGAAGATGATGAAAATGATATAAAGCGAGAGAAAAATTTCTTCCCTGAATTTGATTTAAAACAATTGATATTCACCTTTGGCCTGGGTGAAAAATCCAGAGCCCTTCATGCTGCCGATGCGGACGTGACCCGGGAATACTATCCTGCCGACCGCAACGGGCGCAGCCGTTTCCTGGACGCAGGTCCCGATATGGGTTGTTACGAAACGGATCTGTCGCAGTTCGAACAGCAGGAAGCAGAGGGAGATATCCAGGAATAATACTTTGTTATGGCAATGACTAACAGACCTGCAGGTCGCAATTATAACCGTAAGCCCAAAGCACCGGATACCGATGAATACGGTCATCTGCAGCCGCAGGATTTGGATTTTGAGAAAGCAGTGCTCGGTGCGCTGATGATCGAGAAGGACGCCTATTCGCAAGTCAGCGAAATCCTGCGTCCGGAAAGTTTCTATGACCATCGCCACCAACTGATTTATGAGGCGGTCCGTCAGCTAAATATCGAGCAGAAGCCGGTAGATATTCTTACCGTAGCCGACCAGTTGAAGAAAACGGGCAATTTGGAAGATGCCGGAGGCCCTTTCTACATCACCCAGCTGAGCGGTATGGTGGCTTCGTCCGCCCATATCGAATACCATGCCCGCATCATCGCCCAGAAATATACGGCGCGCGAGTTGATATCCTATACCAGCAATATCCAGACCAAGGCTTTCGATGCGACCCAGGATGTCGACGAACTGATGCAGGAGGCCGAAGGCAAACTTTTTGAACTGTCACAGCGTAACTTGAAAAAGGACTATACGCAGATTGACCCTGTCATCAAAGATGCCTACGACATGTTGCAGAAAGCGGCGGCACGAAGTGACGGTTTGTCTGGTATTTCCAGCGGCTTCACCGATCTGGACAAGATGACCAGCGGTTGGCAGAATTCCGACCTCGTCATCTTGGCTGCCCGTCCGGCGATGGGTAAGACTGCCTTTGCGCTGAGTATGGCGAAGAATATTGCCGTCGACCAAAAAATACCTGTAGCTGTCTTCTCTTTGGAAATGTCCAACGTTCAGCTGGTCAACCGTTTGATCGTGAACGTTTGTGAGATTACCGGTGAAAAAATCAAGAGCGGTCAGTTGGCACCTTATGAGTGGGGACAGTTGGACTATAAAATCAACGAACTCTACGGAGCGCCCCTCTATGTCGACGATACCCCTTCACTTTCCGTCTTTGAACTGCGTACCAAGGCGCGCCGTCTGGTTCGTGAGCACGGCGTCCGTCTCATCATGATTGACTACTTGCAGTTGATGAATGCCTCCGGTATGAGTTTCGGAAGCCGTCAGGAAGAAGTCTCTACGGTCAGCCGTTCTTTGAAAGGTCTTGCCAAGGAGTTGAACATTCCGATTCTCGCCCTGAGTCAGTTGAACCGTGGTGTTGAGAATCGTGAAGGCAACGAAGGAAAGCGTCCCCAGTTGAGCGACTTGCGTGAATCGGGTGCTATCGAGCAAGATGCCGATATGGTTATCTTCATCCACCGTCCCGAATACTACCACATCTATGTCGACAACAACGGCCGCGACTTGCGCGGTATGGCTGAAATTATCATTGCCAAGCATCGTAACGGTGCCGTAGGCGATGTCCTCCTTACCTTTAAGGGGCAGTATGCCCGCTTCCAGAATCCCGATGATGATATGGGTGTGCCCATGCCTGGCGAAAACAACGGTATGATTCAAGGTGATGTGCCACCTGCCATGGGCAACGAGGTGCCGCCTCCCGATGCGGTGCCGTTCGCTCCATCATCCAACGAAGTGCCGTTCTGACAGTGGACGGTCGTATTTCGTCCTCCCGTGCAGGGAGCCCGCCTGAGCCGGGAAGTGGAAAGAAAGCCCTTCCGGTCCGAATTTAAGGAGAGAAAAACGAAATATGGGAAATGCTTGAGGTTTTTTTGTACGCCGTACAATAAAGCTCAAGTATTTTCGTTTTCTAAAGAAGTACTAAGTAGACACATTTATTATGATTGAATATATAAAAGGAAGTATTGACGATTTGACCCCTACGGCTGCCGTAGTGGAAGCCGCAGGAGTGGGTTATCAATTATTCATATCTCTGAATACCTATTCTGCCATTCAGGGAAAAACAGATACTAAACTATATGTATACGAGGCCATTCGCGAGGATGCCCATTTGTTGTATGGCTTTGCTACCAAGGCCGAGCGCGAATTGTTCCTCCTCCTCATCAGCGTCTCCGGCATTGGTGGTCAGACCGCCCGCATGGTCCTGTCGGCCTTTACCCCTTCCGAACTGAGCAATATCATCCGTGAGGAGAATGTGCGCATGCTGAAGAGTGTCAAGGGTATCGGTCCAAAAGCTGCGCAGCGTATCATTGTCGATTTGAAGGACAAAATCACCATCGGCATGGGCGACGGCGAAGGTACAGGTGCGGCTGCTGCTCCGAGTGGCAGTATGGCTTCCCGTGAAGTGGTCGATGAGGCCGTGGCTGCACTCACCATGTTGGGATTCCCGCCCGCGCCTACCCATAAGACCGTCCTGCAGATTGTGAAAGACGATCCGGGCCGCACGGTCGAGCAAATTATCAAACTGGCATTGAAAATGCTGTAATAGCGGATATTAATCAGATTACGTCATCCTTTAAATGAAACAGAGAGTTCCGCATAAATTCGTCTCCTTATTGTTCCTGCTGATCGGTGTGCTGTCGGTGGGGGCCACCAATTTTTATGTTTCTCCCCACACCTTGGTGGAGGGGAGGGAGCAGTCCGTGGTGGCACCTGCGCCCGAAGCGCCCCGCGATACGTTGCAGCCTCGTTTTGAGGTGCGGCCCACCAGCGCTGAGACGGAAAAAGATGTAGAGAAGAAGTCGGCCGACTTGAAGGAGCCGGAAAATATCAAGACCGACGTTTTTTATGATGAAAAGACAAATACCTATCGCCTGGGTACCAAATTGGGAGAAGAATTCCTGAATGTGCCTTTCTTTATGAGTAAGGAAGAGTATCAGGACTGGAGCCTCCGCCGTTCGGTAGAGCAGTTCTTCCGTAACAAAAATGCGGAAGAGTTCAAGGCCAAGGGAAAGGAAAAGTTTGATTTCACCGATATGAAGTTCGATCTGGGTGCTGCCAGCAAAATCTTTGGTCCTGGCGGTGTGCAGATTAAAACCCAGGGTTCCGCCGAATTGAAAATCGGTGCCAACACCCGTGTCGTCGACAATCCGTCGCTTTCTGAGCGCAACCGCAAGGTCTTCGGTTTCGATTTCGATGAGAAAGTCAATCTCAGCGTCAACGGTAAGGTGGGAGACAAGGTGAATATGGACTTCAACTACAATTCGGAGGCCACTTTCGACTTTGACGCCCAGAGCATGAAACTGCGCTACGAAGGCAAGGAAGATGAAATCATTAAACTCATTGAGGCGGGCGATGTATCCCTGCCTTCCAATTCGAGTCTGATACGTGGTGCCAGCTCCCTCTTCGGTGTCCGTGCGGACATGCAGTTTGGTAAATTGAAACTCCAGACGGTGGTCTCACAGAAGAAGTCCAGCAGCAAGAGCGTCAATTCAAAGGGCGGCGTCCAACTCAACAATTTCGAATTTTCTGCTGACAACTACGACGAAAACCGTCACTTCTTCCTGGCCCAGTATTTCCGTGAGCACTACGACAAGAACATGGAGCAGCTGCCCAATGTGCTTTCGGGTATCACCATCAACCGTATAGAAGTATGGGTCACCAATAAGAATGGTGCGACCACCAATACACGTAACATCGTTGCTTTCACCGACTTGGGTGAACACGACCATATCAGCAATCCGTTGTGGACGGCTGGCGGTACCAGCAATCCTAGCAACGCTTCCAACACCCTCTACGGCATGCTGACCACTTCCCTTGTGGAAGCCCGCGACATCTCCCGTACGACGCCTGTGCTCGACGGAGCCGGACTCCAGGGCGGAACCGATTATGAAAAATTGGAGACTGCCCGCTTGCTGAGCGCCTCCGAATACAAACTCAATGCCGCTTTGGGTTACCTCTCTCTGAAGTCGACCTTGCAGCCCGACCAGGTGCTGGCAGTTGCCTTCGAGTATACTTATCGCGGACAGCTCTACCAGGTGGGTGAGTTTTCTACCGATATGAAGGACAACAAATCCGCTCTCTTTGTCAAGGCCCTTAAAAACACAGCGAACACCCCGCAGATGGGTAACTGGGACTTGATGATGAAGAACGTTTATGCCCTGGGAGCCACTTCTGTGCAGAAAGAAAAATTCCGTTTCGATATTTCTATCTTGAGCGATTCCAGCGGCGTTTATCTCTCCTATATTCCCGAGCCCGGACTGAAGGAGAAAAAACTCCTCTCGTTGATGGGCTTGGACCGTTTGGACAATAACAACAAACGCAATCCGAACAGTTATTTCGACTTTGTGGAAGGTTATACCATCGACCCCGCGAGTGGTCGTGTCTATTTCCCTGTTGTTGAACCTTTCGGCTCCAATTTGGAAAAAGTCATCGGCAATCCGGAAGTCGCCAAACGATATGTCTACCACGAACTGTATGACTCCACCAAGATTGTAGCCAAACAGATTGCTGAGAAAAACAAGTTCCGCATCTCCGGTGAATACAAGGCTACAAAGCGCGACGAAATCCAGTTGGGTGCCATGAACATCCCGCGCGGTTCGGTCGTTGTCACCGCCGGCGGTATGACCCTCATGGAAGGCTCCGACTATACGGTCGACTATTATTCTGGTATTGTCAAAATCTTGAATCAGAGTGTGCTCGACGCGGGCACTCCCGTTAATGTCAGCCTCGAAAGCGATACCGACTATGGCATGCAGCGCAAGACCATGCTCGGTGTCAACTGGCAGTACGACTTCTCCAAGAACTTCCAGTTGGGCGGTAGCCTGATGCATCTGATGGAGAAACCTCTTACCACCAAGGTTCCTATGGGCAGCGAACCGCTGAACAACACCTTGTGGGGCTTGAATTTCTCCTGGAAAAAGCAAAGCCAGTGGCTCACCAATGTCTTCGACAAACTTCCGTTCCTGGAATGTACCGCTCCTTCGAGCATCAACTGGACCGGCGACGTGGCGCAGCTTATCGCCGGAAAGAACAAGGGAGCACAGGGAAACGCCTCTTATGTCGACGACTTTGAAAATGCCAAGAACGGCATTGATATCTCCAATCCAAAAGAATGGATCATCAGTTCTGTGCCGACTATGTTCCCTGAATCCAAGTACAGCAACGATGTCCGCTACGGCTACAACCGTGCGCTCCTCGCCTGGTACTATATCGACCCTCTGTTCACCCGCCGCTCATCTTCTATGACGCCGGGTCATATCAAGGGCGACTTGAAACAGCTTTCGGATCCTGATGTCCGCGAAGTCTATCAGAACGAACTGTTCCCCAACAAGAGTATCAACTTCAAGGAGTCCTCCACACTGAACGTCCTCAACCTGGCCTATTATCCTGATGAGCGCGGACCGTACAACCTCGATCCCGCGTTGGACAACAACGGCCGTCTGCTCTTCCCTCAGAAGCGCTGGGGCGGTATGATGCGCAAACTGGATGTCAGCGACTTTGAAACCGCTAATATCGAGTACATCGAATTCTGGTTGATGGATCCTTTCATCAAGGCCCGTGCCACCGGCAAGGACATCAGCGGTGACTTGTATTTCAATCTGGGTGAAATCAGTGAGGACGTGTTGAAAGATGGTAAGAAGTTCTACGAAAGCGGTCTGCCGGTTGACGACGACCCCAATCAGTATACGGAAACCATCTGGGGACGTGTGCCTACGCAGAACAGCATCACCTATGCTTTCAACACCCAGAGCAACGCCCGTCAGAAGCAGGATGTAGGTTTCAACGGCCTTACTAGTGAGCAGGAGAGGGAATATCCGGCTTACAAGGCCTACCTGGAACAGATCAAGAACATCGTGCGTCCCGAGGTATACGATTCCATCTTGCAGTCGCCTTCAGCCGACCGCTACCACTATTATCGTGGCACCGACTATGACGATTTGCAGAAATCCATCCTCGACCGTTACAAATATGTCAACAATCCTAACGGCAATTCGGTCGACTCAGACCATTCGCCGGAGAAATATAGCACCACTTACAAGACTACGCCCGATGTGGAAGATATCAATCAGGATTACACCCTCAACGAATACGAAAAGTATTTCCAGTACCGTGTCCACATTTCACCGGACCAGATGCAGGTAGGGCAGAACTATATCGTCGACAAGCGTGTAGCTACACCTTCACTGCGTGATGGTTCCACACCAGAATGTGTATGGTATCTTTTCCGCATCCCCCTCGATCAGTACGAAAAGCGGGAGGGCGGCATCAACGACTTCAGTTCTATCCGCTTCATGCGTATGTTCATGACGGGTTTCCAGAATCCGGTAGTGCTCCGTATGGCAACCTTCGACCTGGTATATGGTGAATGGCGCGAATACGAACAGGCGTTGTACAACGGCGGTACCCCTGACGTCAGCGGCAACATGAGTGTATCGGCGGTCAACTTCGAGGAAAACAATGAGAAGCAGCCGGTCAACTATGTCATACCTCCTGGCATCAGCCGTGTCATCGACCCAGGACAGGACCAGCTCCTTCAGAACAACGAACAGGCTCTGGCCATGACCGTCAAGAATCTGGCTTCGGGTGACGCTCGCGCGGTGTACAAGAATACCACGCTCGACCTGCGCCGCTACAAGCATCTGCAGATGTTCACCCATGCCAACAGTCTGCCGGGCGACCATTCTCTGGAAGACGGTCAGACCAGTTTGTTCATCCGCCTGGGTTCCGATTACAAGAACAATTTCTACGAATATGAAATTCCTCTCACCGTGACTCCCGAAGGTCTCTATGCCAATTCGGCAGCCGGTGCCCGTATCGTATGGCCGGAAGACAATATGCTGGACATCGACCTTTCTTTGTTCACTTCGACGAAGCGCAACCGTAACAAGCAGAAGTCCCTGGGACTCACTTCCTACGGACAACTCTATACCGAGTACGACCCGGCGAAACCGAAGAACAAAATCAGCGTGATGGGTAATCCGTCCTTGGGCGAAGTCCGCACCATCATGATTGGTGTCCGCAACAATTCCCGTTCCATGAAGAGCGTCGAAGTGTGGGCCAACGAGTTGCGTTTGCAGCAGTTCTCCAACAATGGCGGTTGGGCGGCACAGACCACTCTCAACCTTCAGTTGTCCGATTTCGCTTCTGTCAATTTCAGCGGTCATCTCGAGACCGAGGGCTTTGGTGGATTGGAAGAGACTGTATCACAGCGTCGCGACGACAATCTGTATCAGTATACCGTGACGACCAATCTGGAAGCCGGCCGTTTCCTTCCCGAAAAAGTGAAACTGAAGGCTCCGGTCTACTATTCTTATAGTAAGGAACGCAGTGTTCCCCGTTACAATCCGTTGGATACCGATATGTCCATGGACGAAGCACTCGACGGACTTGCCAACGAGCATGAGCGCGATTCTCTGCGCAACATTGCCGAGAAGGTCATCATCAACAAAAATTTCAGTTTGTCCGGAGTACGCTTTGACATTGCGACGAAACGTCACCCCATGCCTTACGACCCCGCCAACTTCACCTTCAGTTATGCGCACAACAGCCGTCATACCTCCGGGGAGACCACAGCGTGGGAGAAGGATGAAAACTGGAAATGGAATTTCGGCTACAACTATTCACCGAGCTACGATGCCTTCGAGCCCTTCAAGAAGAACAAGAGTAAGAACAAGTGGATGAAGTTTGTCAAGGAACTCAACTTCAACTATCTTCCACAGAATATCGCCTTCAATTCGGACATCGTCCGCAATTATTACGAGTTGCAGGAACGCGACGTCGAGAATCTCGACAACCATTCGCTGCCTCTCAACTGGTCGAGTGACTTCCTGTGGAACCGTAGTTTCAATTTGCGTTGGGACCTGACCAAGAGCATTCACCTCAACTTCAGTTCGGGCACCAATGCCGAAATTGAGCAACCTTATACGGCGGTCAACAAGGATCTCTATCCTGACGAGTATTCCGCTTGGAAGGACTCCATCTGGACCAGCCTCCTTCATCTCGGTACGCCGCTGTCCTATCAGCAGAATTTTGATGCCTCCTGGCAGTTGCCGCTCAACAAACTGCCTATCTTCGACTGGCTCACAAGTGACGTGAAGTATGGCGCCACCTACAACTGGACCCGTGGTGCCGACCTCGACGACGGTACTTCTATGGGACATACCATTACCAATTCACGCAATGTCAATGGTAATGTCCGGTTGAGAATGGAGACCCTCTACAACCACGTGCCCTATCTCAAGAAGGTCAACCGTAAATATGCCACTTCTTCCTCCCGTTCCAAGAAGAACGAGAAGAAGAAACTCTTTACCAAGGAAATCCAGCTTAAGGCCGATACCACTCAGCTCGTGAAGCACAACCAGCGCAGCAAGAAACTGAAGGTCTTTGCCATCCGCACCGACGGCAGCCGATATCCGGTACGCTACAAGGTGGTTGATGCCAACCAGATTGAAGTCCTTACCAAGGATACCGCCAAAGTCAAACTGACCGTAGCGCCACGCCGGGATATCGAGGAGCAATTCTGGTACAAGGCCCTTCAGCTCACTTCCCGTTTCGCCATGTCCTTGCGCAATGTCAGTGTGTCCTACAACAACAAGTTCAATATGGCGGTTCCGGGCTTCCTTCCTCAGGTAGGTGACGTCTTCGGTCAGCGCAGTTCGGGCGGACTCCAGCCAGGTCTCGACTTTGCCTTTGGCTTTGTCGGCGAAAGTTATCTCGACAAGGCGGTTCGTAACGGATGGCTCCTGCAGAGCGACAGTGTCATTACGCCTGCCACCACCAATGTGGCGGAGGATTTCCAGATCCGTGCCACCCTGGAGCCTTATCGTGACATCAAGATCGACCTCAATGCCAGCCGTACCATGAACCGCAGCAAGAGCATTCAGTATATGTTCCAAGGCATGCCGACTACTCAGACTGGTAGTTTCACCATTACGACCATCTCCATAGGTTCCGCCTTTGCAAAGACCGGCAATGCCGACAATGGATATAAGAACAAAACCTTCAACAAGTTCGTGGCTTCCCTCGACGGCTATCGTCAGCGCGTGGAAAATCAGTACGCTGGCGCCACCTATCCCGCAGGTTCCGAACTGGCAGGCAAACCGTTTGATCCGGTGAACGGAGGTGTCAACAAGTATGGTGCGGAAGTGATGATTCCCGCCTTCCTTGACGCATATACCTCTTGTGGCAGCGGACTCGATCTCTTCCCGTCACTTGCCAAGATGCTTCCAAACTGGAACATCACCTACAGCGGTCTTGCCAAACTGCCGAAGATGAAGAAGGTCTTCAAGAGTTTCAATTTGAATCATGCTTACAAGAGCATTTATTCTGTAGGCTCTTACGCCACCTTCTCTTCCTTCAACGAGTATATGGGAGGCCTGGGCTTCATCACAGATGTCACCACTGGCAATCCGGTGCCCAGCAGCATGTACGATGTTTCCACCGTCAGTTTGAACGAAAGTTTCTCTCCGCTCTTCGGTGTGGACATGACCTTCCTGAACAATCTGACTGCCAAACTCGAATACCGCCGCACCCGCGTCCTTGCCTTGAGTATGACCTCCCAGCAAATCAACGAGACCCGTTCCAACGATATCGTCATCGGGTTGGGATACAAAATCATGAATTTGAATCTCTTTGCTCCGAAACGCACCGTGCGGAAGAAGAAAGGTGCCAATAGCGAGAACAAGAGCCAGAATTCCAGCAATTCCCGAGGTTTTGCCAGTGATCTGAATCTGCGTCTCGATTTCTCTATCCGTAACCAGAGTGCCTTGAACCGTGATATCATCACGACCCTCACGCAGGCCACCAGCGGTAACAAAGTTGTCCAGGTAAGTTTCTCTGCGGACTATGCCCTCAGCCGCCTCCTGACTCTGACAGCCTACTACGACCGTCAGTTCAACAAACCACTGCTGACTGCCAGCACTTATCCGATTACAACACAAGATTTCGGTGTCAGTCTGAAATTCATGCTCAATCGATAAAGCATTCCTATAGAAAGCCGGTTCTTCCCACGAACCGGCTTTTATTTTGTTTTGCCTACATTGGAAGCATGATGTAAATAAAGGAAATCATAGGTCATCTATTGTTTGCATGCTGGCAGTTTATATGCATCTCTAATAATAAAGGAATGGCAGGTCATCTAGTTGTTTGCATGCTGGCAGTTTATATGCATCTCTAATAATAAGGCAATCGCAGGTCATCTAGTTGTTGACTTGATGCCCGCAACTTATGTGTATCTATAATAAAGGAAATCTCAAGACATCTAGTTGTTTGCATGATGGCAAGTTATACGTAAACTCTAATAATGAAGGAAATGGCAGGCATTTATCAGTTGGTATATCGTCAGACTCCTCTTCCTGCTTTATAAAATAAAAAAGAGAAATTGTTCCTTATTCATATTCAGCTTAAGGTGTTAGGCTGTGAGGATATCCGGCTGGACAGGTCTTTCTCTTATCTCCTTTAAACCAAGAACTCCCCTCCGGGCTAAGCCTGAAGGGGAGTTGCATGTATAGAAATTATCGATAATATCCGTTTTCCTCAATTACCGGAATGATGGAGGCGGGCAGCATGTCGCTGACGTCTTCCCCGTTTCTGAGCGCTTCACGTATCTGTGTGGAGCTCCAGGGAAACAGAGGGGCATCTATCAAACGGGCGGTAGGGGGCAGATCGGCACTGCGTACCTCGTAGCCCTCGCGCGGATAGATGATCAAGGGGTAACGGGCCAGAATTTCTTCGTAGTGGGCCCAACGGGGAAATATTTCCCAGTTGTCTCCGCCGATGACCAGAGAAAATTCCCGGTCAGGGTAGGCGGTAGTCAGAGCTGCCAGGGTCTTCCATGTATAGGAGGGGCGGGGCAGATGGAACTCGAAATCGCAGGCAGAAACACCCGGTACGCCGGCAACGGCGGTACGGGCCAAGGTGAGACGGACCTGTTCGTCGAGCAGCCCTTGCTGAGGCTTGAGAGGGTTGTGGGGAGAAACCATCAACCACAATTCGTCCACCCATCCCTGATCCACTATTTTCTTTGCAAGTTGGATGTGGCCGTTGTGAACGGGATTGAACGAACCTCCGAAGATGGCGGTACGAATCACTGCTGCAAGAATGTTTTGACCTTCTCAAGCGCTTCAGCTTTGGCTGTATCAAGGTCGTCGTTGACAACGATGGTGTCGAACTTCTCAGCGAAGGACAATTCGAATTCAGCCCGGGCGATACGGTCGTTGATGACCTCTTCGGAGTCGGTGGCACGACCTACGAGGCGGGCGCGCAGGGCTTCGATAGAAGGGGGCTGGATGAAGAGACTCAGGGCGCGGTCGCCATAAGCCTTCTTGATGTTCTGACCTCCGAGGACGTCGACATCGCACACCACATTCTCACCCCGTGCCAGCTGGCTGTCGACCTGTTCCTTGAGGGTGCCGTAGTAGCGGTCCTTGTACACTTCTTCGTATTCGAGGAAGTCGCCGTGGTCGATACGGCTGCGGAATTCTTCGGGAGTGAGGAAGAAATATTCCACACCGTGCTGTTCCTGTCCTCTGGGCGGGCGGCTGGTGGCAGAGATGGAGAAATGCAAGTTCAAGCCTTGTTCCATCAGATAGTTGATAATGGTAGACTTACCCGATCCTGAAGGGGCTGAGAAAATCAGCAATTTTCCCTGCTGTGGGAGGTTTTCCTTTCCTTTCGCGGTATCCATATATAAAATATTATAGGTAGGTTTCTAAATAATGTGAGCTATAAGATAAAGGAGGAGTTACATGACGTTCAATACCTGTTCCTTGATCTGTTCCAGTTCGTCCTTCATCATGACCACGATGTTCTGCATCTCAGCCTGGTTGCTCTTCGAACCGGTCGTGTTGATTTCACGTCCCATTTCCTGAGCGATGAAGCCAAGCTTCTTACCCTGACCGTGACCGCTCGCCATGGTTTCGCGGAAATACTTGAGGTGGTTGGCCAGACGCTGCTTCTCCTCACTGATGTCGAGTTTCTCGATATAATAGATGAGCTCCTGTTCGAGACGGTTGCGGTCATAGTCCACGCCCTTGAGTTCGTTGAGACGTTCTTCCAGGCGCTGGCGGATTTTCTCCACGCGGCTCTTTTCGAAAGGTTCGATGCTGTGCATCAGACTCTCGATATGGTCGATATTCTGAGTGAATTTGGCAAAGAGAGCCTCGCCTTCCTGTTTGCGGAAGTCTACGAGATGCTGCAGTGCTTCTTCGATGGCGCCCCGTACAACGACCCATTCCTCGTCGGAGAGTTCCTCGAGATTTTGTGCCGAAGTGGTATCCGGAAGACGAACGAGCAATTCCCAAAGGTTGGCATTAGAAAGATCAATGCCCAACTCGCCGCTGATATTTTCGATTTGGTTCTTATAATTTGCGACCACCTCCGCATTGATGGAGGCAACCTGTGCTACAGCTTCCTTTTCAATCCAGAGATTGAATTCCACCTTTCCGCGTTCCAGTTGCTTGGAAATCATCTGACGGATTTCCATCTCCTTTTCGCGATAAAGTGGAGCGATACGGGCAGACAAGTCCAAACTCTTGGAATTGAGTGACTTGATTTCTACGTGAACTTTTTTGCCTTCAACCCGGGCATCGGCCTTACCATAGCCGGTCATAGACTGTATCATATTGAAAATACTTGAAAAATAAATAATTATTTTCAGGGCTGTCTGGTTCTCTGATTCTGGTTTCGCAGCCCTTTGGGTGCAAAAGTACTACTTTTTATGTAAAATTGGGAATCAGAATGGAGAAAAGAAAAATTACAAACCGTCTGTGCGGAAGCAGGGTGAGGAGGAATCAGACAGAAAGGTGGACTTATCCTCCTGTTTCCTACCCGCAGAAGCCAATCAAATCCTTGCCAATGCCATATTTTCTTCCCTTAAATTCCCATTCCTAATCAAATTATTGTATCTTTGTCGCTGACTAAAATGGAAATCGCTACTGAAAGGCGCGGACTTAGCAGTGCCGGCAGATGAAAACAGCGGTCTTCCACATAACTACAGACTTATAACAAATTTATTAAGTATATATCATGAAAGCATTTGTATTTCCAGGACAAGGCGCCCAGTTCGTAGGAATGGGCAAGGACTTGTACGAAAAACACCCTATCGCTAAGGAACTTTTTGAAAAGGCCAACGATATTCTCGGTTTCCGTATTACTGATATCATGTTCGAAGGTACAGACGAAGAACTGAAGCAGACCAAGGTGACACAGCCTGCAGTATTCTTGCACAGCGTCATCAGCGCACTTTGCCTCGGTGAAGATTTCAAGCCAGAAATGGTGGCTGGTCATTCTCTCGGTGAACTCTCTGCTCTCGTAGCTGCCCAGTGCCTTACTTTCGAAGATGGTTTGAAACTGGTTGCAAAGCGTGCCATGGCCATGCAGAAGGCTTGTGAGGCAACTCCAGGTACGATGGCTGCCATCATCGCATTGGCTGACGAAAAGGTAGAAGAAGTTTGCGCTGAAGTCAGCAAGACTACCGGCGTGGTCATCCCTGCCAACTATAACTGTCCGGGCCAGCTCGTTATCTCAGGTGAAGCTGAGGCTATCAACGTAGCTTGCGCTAAATTGAAGGAAGCCGGCGCCAAGCGTGCCCTCGTCCTCCCAGTAAGCGGCGCCTTCCACAGTCCGCTGATGCAGCCTGCCAAGGACGAACTGGAAGCTGCCATCGCTGCCACTGATTTCCGCACTCCTAAGTGCCCGGTTTATCAGAATGTCGACGCTCTGCCACATACCGATCCAGAAGAAATCAAGGCAAACTTGATCCAGCAGCTGACAGCTTCTGTACGCTGGACTAAGGAAGTACAGAATATGATTGCTGACGGTGCTACAGTCTTCACTGAATGTGGTCCGGGCAAGGTGCTCCAGGGCATGATCGCAAAGATCAGCAAGGGCAACGACGCAGTCAGCGTCCAGGGCATCAACGACTGATCAACAAAAACCGAAAATCTCAGGATGTCGGTCCCCTCAGAATAACCCTCTCCTCTGTGAGAGGGTTTCTCATTTTTTACTATGAAAATAAATTACATGGCAAAACTCCCGCGGACCGCCTTCCTCGCAGGATGATTCTGACTGGAAAAATACGGGAAAGCAGGACGGAACGTTCTCCGGTAACCGATGTACGGAAGACTTGCCGCTGTTGCGGAGGGGCCCCCGTCCGTAATGAACCCGGATGGATTTTCATCAGGAAGGCATCCACCTTATTCTATCGGAGATGCGGATGAGAGACACTTATAACAGACTTGTATTACTAATTCTATTTGGAATAACCATGGTAACACCCACTAAATCTAAAATCACAAAAACAACTATTGAGGACACCATTCATCAGCGTATGATGATTTATCAGGTGCTCCCTCGTCTTTACGGCAATACAAAAACAAACAATCACCAGGCTGGCAGCATCGAGGAAAACGGATGCGGCAAAATGGAGGATTTCACAGCGACCGTGCTGAAGGATATCCACAGCTTCGGTTATACACATATCTGGTATACGGGACTGATAGAGCATGCAACGCAGACGAATTATGAAAAGTATGGCATCGCTCCCGACCATCCCTTCGTGGTGAAGGGCAGGGCAGGGTCGCCTTATGCCATCAAGGACTATTATGACATTGACCCGGACCTGGCAGTGGACGTGAAGAAGAGAATGAAGGAATTTGAGGCCCTGGTGAAGCGCACCCACAAGGCGGGTCTGAAGATGATTATCGACTTTGTACCTAATCATGTCGCCCGTCAATATCATTCGGACGCAAAACCCGCCAAGGTGAAGGATTTGGGAGAGGGCGACGACCCAACACTGGCTTTCTCTCCCAACAACAATTTCTATTATATTTCGGGACAGCCTTTCCGCACTTCGCAATTGCATGAGGCGAATGCAAACGTTAACGGTCTGCCTCCTTACAAGGAATATCCCGCAAAGGCAACGGGCAACGACCAGTTTACTGCGGCTCCGAGTGTGAACGACTGGTACGAAACCATCAAGCTGAATTACGGTGTGGACTATATGAACGGCCGCAGCACACATTTCAGTCCGGTGCCTGACACTTGGAAGAAAATGACAGATATCCTGCTCTTCTGGGCGAAGAAGGGCGTGGACGCCTTCCGCTGTGACATGGCGGAGATGGTGCCCTGCGAGTTCTGGCATTATGCCATAGCAGAAGTCAAGAAGAAGCATCCAACAATCGAATTCATTGCGGAGGTATACAACCCCAACGAATACCGCAACTATATCCATCACGGAGGCTTCGATTACCTTTACGACAAGGTAGGACTCTACGATACCTTGCGTGCGGTGACTTGCGGAAACGGTTCGGCTGCCAGCATCACGGGTTGCTGGCAAAGTGTGGACGACATCCAGAAGCACATGCTGAACTTCCTGGAAAACCATGACGAACAGCGCATCGCTTCTGACTTCTTCGCCGGGGATGCTATGAAGGCACGTCCGGCATTGGTTGTGTCCGCCTGCATGAATACAAATCCGATGATGATTTATGCGGGACAGGAAATCGGTGAACGTGCGATGGACGAAGAAGGCTTCAGTGGTCGTGATGGTCGTACTACGATTTTCGACTACTGGACTGTGCCGGCTTTGTTGAAATTGCACAAGGGCGTGAAGAGTTTCACCGAAGAGGAGAAGGCGCTCTACGATTTCTATCAGCGCATCATCTCGTTGTGCAACGAGGAGGCAGCGCTCCGCGAAGGCAAATTCTACGATTTGATGTACGCCAACTATGACCGTAGCTGTGGTTTCAACCCGGACCGTCATTTTGCCTTCCTCCGCAAGCACGGCAACGAGACTTTGTTGATTGTTGCCAACTTCTCCGATGAAGATAGTCATGTGGGAGTACGTATCCCGAACCATGCCTTCGAATACTTGGAATTGCGGAAGGGTATCCGTCATGCCATCGACCTGATTGGGGGCGAGACATTTACTCTCGAACTGACACCGGACGGACATACCAACGCAGATATCCCGGCACATAGCGCTGTCATCTTGAAAATGTCAGGACAGGAGGGATAAAGAAGTGAGATAATCTTCGACAGACCAGTGTCAACCCTACTGGATAAGAATGAATATAGACTCAGATATAGCTTTCCAAAACAGAAAGTTGTGTCTGAGTCTGTTTGTATTGGGAATATCTTACGTTCGATATACGAAGAGATGAAAGGGGATAGATGAAATTTGAAAGGTGCTAAGCGGGAGATGAAATTCGAGAGATGAAATTTGAAAGATGCAAAACGGGGGATGAACAGCGAGAGATAAACGGTGAGAGATGGAAAACTGGAGATGAAGATTGAAAGGTGAACAGCGGGAGATGGAAAACGGGAAATGAAGATTGAAAGATGGAAAGCGGGAGATAAACAGCGGGAGATAACAACGAGATATGAAAGCAAGATAGGGTAAGCGCCTATAGGGTACCAACTAGAAAAAAACAGGTACAACCGCGTCAAAGAGTATTTTCGTCATCTGCTACGTCACGCCCATAGTCGTATCCTGCTGGACGTGAACCTTATCTCTGTTAAAAGAGCTTCGGTCAGTATTTGAACCTGCTTTAGTTTTCCCCTAGAATCCGAAAGAATCGGTCTATCCACCTGCTTATTTTCTCACCAATCCTCTATTTTTTATCAACTTCGTTTATTAAAAAAGAAATCACGTCGCGATTTATTAAAATCACGTCGTGATTCTTTTACGCCACGTCGTGATTTTATAAAATCACGTCGTGATTCTTTATTTATGTTTGATGTTTTATATTCTTTTGGCTCTTTCAGTGCGATTCATCCGTCATACAAAAGGGAATACTGGACGAAAGTTTCGGCAAGCAGAACGACACACGAGAAATCTAAGATGCTGATTGGAAGAGAATCCGAGCATCCCATTGTCCATTTGGGGCTGAAAATAATTGACTTCTCCCGAAACTCTATGTATTTTTTAGGAAATAGAAAAAGGTGGACAAGTACCGTAGACTTGTCCACCTTGTAACAGGATTGCTTTATCAAAATTTAGAATTTTCCCATCAGCAATTTGTAAAAGCTCTCATACGAATCGTTGAGGCGTCCCAACTGATAAGGCTCGAGTTTCAAGGAGAAAGTGCCGGGAAGGGAAGAAAGGTCGAAGTAGGAACGGAGGATTACCGCCATATTAAATGAGAGTGAGTCGCCCTGCTTCATGAGATAAATACAAAATTCGCGTATTGTCGTCTTGTCCTTGTCGGCAGCCACCAATGTCTGGAACAAAAGATAGTAGCTGACGGGAGTCGCCGCTTTGAGCAGAATGATGGCACAGGCCTTCGTTGTTTCCGGTTCGAAAATCTGCAGCAGCTGTTTCACTTCCTCTATGCTTTTCATACTGGGAATCAAGTTCTCCAGGCATTTGCGGGCATCGATGGGAGTGGCATATTCCTTGGCGAAAACCTCCAGAGCGGTAAAGTTCAGCAGAGCCGGATCCTGTTCGTAGAGCGAACGCATGGCTTTCAGAAAAGTGCCCAGATAAGCCTTCGGGCGTACCGGTACGATGTTGAGAAAGAATTTCCAGAAATGTTGCGGATAGTCAGGAAGCAAATTGTCAGCAAGCAGATAACCGGCGGTGCGGAAATCTGCTGCTGACAAGTTATGGAGTGTAGTTTTAAGCGCATCAGCATCCCCCGCCTCGAAAATCTGTTTTAGGCGATTTAAAAGAACAGGGTTGTGTTTGCGGACGTTAATCATTGCGGCGCTCTAATAATACTACGTTTTCTACATGATGGGTTTGTGGGAACATGTCCACTGGCTGTACGGCGATGACTTTGTACTTTTCGTCCAGGAGCGAGAGGTCACGTGCCTGGGTCGCCGGATTACAGCTGACGTAAACGATGCGCTGAGGTTCGGCAAAGAGAATCGTGTCGATGACATCGTTGTGCATACCAGCGCGGGGTGGGTCGGTGATGATGACATCAGGACGTCCGTGTTCGGCAATGAAGTCGCGGTTGAGGATGTCCTTCATGTCGCCGGCATAGAACAAAGTATTGTCGAGTTGGTTCAGTTCGGCGTTCACCTTCGCATCCTCGATGGCTTCAGGCACATATTCGATACCGATGACCTGGCGTGCCTGTCGTGCCACAAAGTTGGCGATGGTACCCGTACCGGTGTAAAGGTCGAATACGAGTTCCTTACCTGTGAGGCCGGCAAAGTTGCGTGCCACCTTATAAAGTTCGTATGCCTGTTCCGTATTGGTCTGATAGAAACTCTTTGGACCTACTTTGAAGCGGAGACCCTCCATAGTTTCGTAAATGAAATCGTTGCCTGCGTAAGTGAGGATGTCCAAGTCGCCCACGGTGTCGTTGCACTTGGTATTGTTCACGTAGAGCAGGGAAGTAATCTCAGGGAATTCATTCTTCAACATTTCCATGACAGACATGGCCTGCTGCTCGTCGTCGTTGTTCTTCATGCAGAACTGCACCAGCAGCATGAGTTCGCCAGTAGCCGAAGTACGGATCATGATGTTGCGGAGCACGCCCACCTGTTCGCGGAGGTCGAAGAAAGAAATATGGTTGTCGATGGCAAATTCACGGATGCGGTTGCGCAGGCGGTTGTTGATATCGCTCATCAGGTGACACTTGTGGATGTCGAGGATTTTGTCGAAAGCCCCCGGAATATGGAAGCCCACCGCATTCATGTTGTCAAACTTCACGCCCGAAGCCACCTCTTCGAAGGTGAGCCATTTCTTGTTGGAAAAACCGAATTCCAATTTGTTACGGTATTCCTTGATATGTTTGCTGCCCAGAATCGGCATGATTTCAGGAAGTTCCACCTTTCCGATACGTGTCAGATTGTCTGTCACCTGTTTCTGCTTGTAGCGCAACTGTTCCTCGTAAGGAAGGTTCTGCCATTTGCAGCCGCCGCATACGCCGAAGTGTTCACAGAAAGGCACCGCGCGGACGTCAGAATATTTGTGGAAATGTACAGCTTCAGCTTCGGCATAACTATGCTTCTTGCGTCTCACCTGCAAATCGACCACATCTCCGGGTACAACATAAGGAACGAAGACGGCGAGTCCGTCCACCTTTGCCAAAGCTTTGCCTTCTGCGGCAACATCAGTGATGGTGATTTCTTTTAACAGAGGAAGGGGTTTCTTTTTTCTTGCCATAGCTGAAATTGTAATGTCTGAATTTGTCTGCAAGACCCAGCGGTCTTATTTTTAAGAATAGAATATGATAAAATAAAAAAGAAAACGTAGCCAGCCGATGAGCCGGGTTTTGTGCATCAGACTTGCGTCCGATGTGTCTGTCATTTATCTGGCTGTGACGTCACCGTCACAATCTATCGTCCTACCCTCCGACGCGTTGCAAAGCAACTTGGGCGGGCCGCCCTCAAACATCGGTATACGCGGACTTTCAACCTCCGAGGTGCACAGCCCGCATGTCACCATACGGCTGGTGGTCTCTTACACCACCTTCTCACCCTTACCTCTTTCCCGAAGAAAAAAGGCGGTTGTTTTCTTCTACACTACTTTACCCTTGCGGACAACTTCCCGTTAAGAAGCAGAGTGCCCTGTGTTGCCCGGACTTTCCTCTTGCATCATGCTGAATACAAGCGACAGACTGTCCGGCTACGTTTTCAGGGTGCAAAGTTAGTGCAAGCCGAGGGAAGTACAAAGCAAAAAACAATTTTTTTGCTTTTACTTCCGAGGCGCAGCCTAAGTTCGCGTAGCAAAGTGGTGCAAGGCGAGGGAAGTACAAAGCACGAAACTAACCTTTTTTTGCTTTTACTTCCGAGGCGCAGCCTAAGTTCGCGTAGCAAAGTGGTGCA
>SAMEA104404103__coassemble_242_pt1 | contig 42646 bp, 32 predicted proteins | sample SAMEA104404103__metabat2_high_PE_061 | metagenome-assembled genome bin SAMEA104404103 (sample SAMEA104404103) | Balaenoptera acutorostrata | reverse complement strand
TTACACAACGATATGCAAACGGGATAGCCGCATCGGTTATCCCGTTTTTTATATATCTACTTTTCCACGCCCCCATTAGTTATCCACAAGCCCACGGTGTTTTCCACAGTTTACTGAGTTATCCACAGTTTGCCACGTTTTCCACAACCTTCCTCCACTTTTCCACAATAGACGAAGTTATCCACAGATGTAGAAGTTATCCACAGTTATCCACAACTGCTTGGAAAATTCACACACTCCAGAGAAATCCATCCCCGGTTGGACTCTCCACAACCACATGGAATCTCTACGTTTCTCCTACTCCTCCCCCATTTCCACCACGCTGGTACACCTACCCCCACAACTTGCCCAACAGAACACAAATATCCCTGATTGTCAGGAACAGGGGCAGATAAAAAAATTTATAAATCAACGCGACACCCAAAATTTGACTATCTAAAAAGGCACCAGGCGACAAGAGTTGTTCATAGCTTGGTTTACTTTCATAAAGTATGAAATATAAAATAAGAATCACGGCGTGATTTATTAAAATCGCGACGTGATTTTATAAAATCACGACGTGATTCTTTAAAATCACGCCGTGATTCCTTTTTTATGTCTGACCTTTGAAAAAAATCAAAGTAGAATAAAATTAAATATCCTTGATTCTGAGCATTTTATACAGGGAATACGGAGCGACCTGATGCAGAATAAGACAAATCACATCGGGTCGACATCAAAAAAGACATTCACCGCACGGTAGGCACTGACGTTCAGCAAGGCGGTGCGGGCAGCCAGAAGGGTGCGGCGCACCCCATTGGGCGGCAGTTCGGGGCCTAGTTTCAACATCAGTTTCCGGATATACAGCAACTGGATACGCCCCACTGCCGGACGGTCGGGTCCCAGCAGATTCTCTCCGAAATGAGGACGCAGCATTTGGGCATAAGCCATCGCCGCCGCCTCGCAAAGACGCTGGTCGCGGTGTTTCAAATAAATATTGATGATGCGCACGCTCGGAGGATAATGGAAGGCATCGCGCTCCACCCACTGCGAATTGAACATTGCCTCATAATTGCCCGCCACGACCTGGTCGACCACAGGGAGATTGGGCTGGCGGGTCTGGAGTATCACCAGACCGCGTTTGCCACGACGGCCGGCGCGTCCTGCCACCTGCGACATCATCTGGTAGGCCCGTTCGTAGGCTCTGAAATCGGGCTGCGACAACATCTGGTCGGCGTTCAGAATGCCCACCACCCGCACACGGTCGAAATCCAAGCCTTTCGTCACCATCTGGGTGCCGATGAGCAAATTGGTTTCACCTTGCTGGAAGTCGGAGATAATCTTCTCATAGGCAGTCCGCGAACGGGTGGTGTCCAAGTCCATACGGGCGGTCCGCGCTTCGGGGAAACACGCCTGGACAGCGGCTTCTATCTTTTCCGTACCATAACCGATGTCGCGCAATTCGGTATCCTCGCAATTCGGACATTGTTTGGGCAAATCGTAGGTCGCACCGCAATAGTGACACACCAGTTTATTAATTTTCTGATGGAAGGTGAGACTCACATCGCAGCAGGCACAATGGGGCGTCCAACCACAAGTGCGGCATTCCAACACCGGTGAATAACCACGGCGGTTGTGGAAAAGTATGACTTGTCCGCCCTCTCCCAGCGCCTTGTGCACCTCTTCGATGAGACGGGGCGAAAAAGGCGTCTTCATCAGTTTCTTGCGGCGCAGTTCCTTGACATCTTCCACAATGATTTCCGGCAGGAGTACATCACCGAAACGGGTGGTCAACGGCACATAACCATATTTACCGAGGCGTTTGGCATTATAATAGGTCTCCAAAGAAGGAGTGGCCGTTCCCAACAGCACCTTTGCCCCATACTGGCGGGCCAGAACGATGGCGGCATCGCGGGCATTGTAGCGGGGAGCCGGGTCCTGCTGCTTGTAGCTCGTTTCATGTTCCTCGTCCACAATGATCAGCCCCAGCTTCTGGAAAGGCAGGAAGAGAGAAGAACGCACCCCGAGAATCAAAGGGAAAGCCTTATCCGTCATCTGCCGCTGCCACAATTCCACACGTTCCGCATCGGGGAATTTGGAATGGTACACTCCCATTTTATCTCCAAAGACCCTGCCGAGGCGGGTGGTGATCTGTGTGGTCAGGGCGATTTCGGGAAGCAGATAGAGCACCTGCCTTCCGGCTTCCAGTTCTCTCTCTATCAATTGTATATAGATTTCGGTCTTACCACTGGAGGTGACGCCATGAAGCAGACAGACTTCCTTTTCACGGAAACTCTCCAGGATGGCATTGGAGGCTGCCTGCTGGGCCTCGCTCAGCGGACGCTCCTGAAACTGGGGCAAGGCCTTCTGCATGCGGAGCCGTCCCACCTCATAGTCGTAGACTTCGAGGATGCCCTTACGGCGCAAGGCGGTCAGCGCCGAATCGCTCCCCACCCGGTCTACCAGTTCTTTCTTGGAAACTTCCCGCAGGAGGGAGAAATTGTTCAACGAGAGTGCGGCGGCAAAACCGGAAATATCAAGATAGGCCATCACCGTCTCCTGCTGTTTGGGAGTGCGGTGCAGGGTGTCGAGCAAAAGATGGAGCGCCACCTCGCTGCGGTAGTTTTCCGACAGTCGGACATGCGCTTCTGTACGGGGCTTGAACGCCCGTCCCAGTTTTTCCTCTATCTTTACCGCCCCGCCGTCCACGAGACGTTTCACTACGGGCAAGAGATTGACCATGCCCATCGCCTTACTCAGTTCATCTATTTTTTTACCCTCATTGGGAGAAAGCAGTTCGAGCAACTGTTCCTCGCGGGGACCGAAGGGAACATCGGGCACAAAGTCGGCATTGAGCGAGACCGTGGTCTCACTCTCCAGTTTCAAGCCCGAGGGCATCGCCGCCTTCATCACCTCCCCCGGAGTACACATATAATACTGACACAGCCAGCGCCAGAAATCCAGCTGCCGGGGAAGAATCAACGGACGCTCGTCGACGACATCGGTCACTTCCTTGATTTCCACGCCTTCTGCCGGAGGATTCTGATGTACTCTCACGACTATACCCGTATAGTATTTCCGTTTGCCCAACGGAACGACCACACGAAAACCAACGCCCACCTTTCCGACGAGGTCGTGAGGCAGACGGTATGTAAAAGCACCGGGCAAGGCCAGCGGCAAAAGAATATCAACGTAAGTGTTCATGGTTGAGCAAAGTTAGAAAATATTCATGTGAGGGAAAAATTATCCCGGCAATTTTCTATCCGGGGCTTACTGCGGGACTTCGCGGCAGAAACTTCAGCGGGAAAGCAATCACGAAGACGGTATGATGCCCGCAAGCGTACCTCCATCGCCCCCCTCCATCGTCCCTCCTTCGTTCCGCAAACCGGAGCAACCGCTTCTCCTTGCCCTCCCTATTCTCCCCGCGTCAAGGAAAGAACCGGGACAAACTGCTGACGGACAAGCGACAAGACCATCGGAACAATCCGGGTGGAAAACCCTGTCTGCCCGACGAAAAGTAAATATTTTTTGAAGAACCGCCAATAATGTCGCTGAACTTCGGGGGCTTACTTTGTAACTTTTTTATTATCTTCGCATATATAACAAAAACACAGATAATATTATGACGAACGGAAGACTTCTATGGGTAGACGATGAAATTGAGATGTTGAAAGCCCACATCATATTTCTAGAGAAGAAAGGATATGAAGTAACCAAGGCTGCCAACGGTCCAGATGCCTTGGAATTGTGCAAACGCAACGATTTTGACTTGATTTTATTGGATGAGAACATGCCGGGCCTCAGCGGTCTGGAGACTCTTTCGAGTATCAAGGAGATACGCCCTAGCGTGCCCGTTGTCATGGTGACCAAAAACGAGGAAGAGGACTTGATGGACCAGGCCATCGGTTCGAAGATTTCCGACTACCTCATCAAGCCGGTCAACCCCAACCAGATTCTGCTGACGCTGAAGAAAAATATTCACCAACGGGAAATTGTCAGTGAAGTGACACAGACCAGCTACCGCCAGGAGTTCAACCGTATCGGCATGCAAATGAGCGAGAACCTCAATGCCGAAGAATGGAAGGAACTCTATAAGAAACTGGTTTATTGGGAACTCGAGCTCTCCGACACCGACGGGGCGATGAACGAGATGCTGCAGATGCAAAAGGAGGAAGCCAACCTCAACTTTTCCAAGTTCATCAAAAAGAATTATGAAAAATGGATCAGCGGAGAGGCGGAACACCCGCTCATCAGTCCGGAAATCTTTCGGAAATGCATCATTCCACGACTGGATGCCGGCAGAAAAGTATTTCTGCTGGTGCTCGACAATTTCCGTTTCGACCAATGGCGTGTCATCAGTCAGGAACTGACCGACGATTTTGACATCGACGAGAATCTGTATTATGCCATCCTGCCCACGGCGACCCAATATGCCCGCAATGCCATCTTTGCCGGACTGATGCCGGCACGCATCCGCGAACTTTATCCGGAACTCTGGGTGGACGAGGAGGAAGACGAAGGAAAGAATCTGAACGAGGAGGCCCTCATCCGGCACCAGTTGGAACGCAGCCGCCGCAAGATACCTTTCACCTATCATAAAATCAACGATTCGGTGGCGGTGGACAAATTGCTGTCCCAATTCCAGCAGTTGTCCCACACCCCGCTCAACGTACTGGTCATCAACTTTATCGACATCCTCTCTCATGCCCGTACGGACTCCAAGATGGTGCGCGAACTGGCAGCCAACGAGGCGGCTTACCGGGGCATCACCCATTCATGGTTCCGCCATACACCAATCAAGGAACTCTTCCGCCGTCTGGCTTCTCTCGATTATGAGCTCATCATCACAACCGACCACGGCAGCATCCGCTCCACCACACCGGTGAAGGTGATTGGCGACCGCAACGTAAACACCAACTTACGTTATAAATTGGGCAAGAACCTCAGTTACAATCCGAAAGAAGTGTTCGAGGTGAAACAGCCGAAACGTTTCGGTCTGCCTTCTCCCAATCTGACGACGACCTATATCTTCGCCACAGGCAACCATTTCTTTGCCTATCCGAACAACTTCAACTATTATGCCCAATATTACAAAGATACCTTCCAACATGGCGGTATCTCTATGGAAGAAATGCTCGTACCGCTCATCACACTAAGACCGAAGAAGAGATAAGAGCGACCCACGAGCTCCTCTCATTGGAGGTGCCTTGAGCCATCCGGCAGGGGCGGCCTCGAAGATGCCCAGACAGATATTCCTAAAAAGAAATCTCGGGATCTCCGATGCTATCTTCATCAAGATACTGAAAAGAGAGAAGCCAAACGCCTACGAATACTGACATCAGATTTGCCATTCCTTCCAGATAAGAAAAGAAGAGAGAGGGATACCGACATTATCTCGGGTATCCCTCTCTCTTCTTTATCTCAGTTGTTCAATACGTTTCTTTTCTTCTCTAAAATAAGCCGGCTGACAGGAATCCCCTGTCAGCAATCCTCACCAGCCATCAAGATTTCTGACTTTTCTCGGGTTCCACGTGCGTATTGATCAGCGCACTATGGCCAAAACGTTGATAAAGACGTTCCTCTATCTTGCGCGTAATAGCATGCGCCTCATAGATGGTCGTTTTCCCGTCCATACGGAAATGCACCTCGATGGCACAATAATTGCCGATACGCCGGGTACGGAGGTTATGCGGGTCGGAGACACCCGGATAGGAACAAATCACCTCCCGGATGAACTGCTCGTCTTCCTTTGGCAAGGATTTTTCCAACAATTCATCCACACAAGGTATCATCAATTTGAATGCCACCCACATAATCAGCGCACTGACCACCAAGGCGGCTATCGGATCGAGCACACGCCAGGAGGGGCCCAGAAGAATGGCACCGCCAATTCCAATCATGGTGCCGACAGACGACAAGGCATCACTGCGATGGTGCCAGGCATTGGCCACCATGACTTTACTATCCAGTTTTCTCCCTTTATAAGCTGTATACTGATAAAGCAATTCTTTCACCACAATAGAGAGAACCGCTGCCACCAAAGCGATATATCCGGGCTGCTCCAAGACCTCCCCTTGGGAATAGGCATAAATGTGATTGGCTCCCGACCAAAATATCATCGCTGCCACCCACAAGAGAATCATGCCGATGAAGACCGTCGCCATGGTTTCATACTTTCCATGACCAGACTCGTGATTTTTATCCTTCGGTTTGCCGGCAATACGTACAAAGACCAATACGACCAAATCCGTGCCAAAATCGGACAGAGAATGCACGGCATCGGCAATCATGGCCGCACTATTGCCCAAAAATCCGGCAAAGAACTTGACGAGGAGAAGCAACAGATTTCCCAGACTCCCCACCAGAGTGACATTACGGATTTTCCGTTCTCGCTGAAAATCCTCTTGATAAATTTTCTTTTGTCTCATCACACAACTCAATATAAATCTTCGGAAAGACAGGCCTGCCTTCCGAATTTTCACTTAACACAAATCAGGCAGACTATCGAAATAATCTCCCTCACCCATAAAACGGTATCCGATATTCTGATTTCATACCGGATTATACCCAAATAAAATGTTTATTTCTTTGTAAACTCGCCCTCCCCGTTTGTATACAGCAACCGGTATACAAAATATAAAGGGGGCGCTCCTTCCCTGACGGGATTATAAATGTTCCAACACGTATTGAGCCAGATAACAGCCAAAAACTGCCGGCATATAGCTCACGGTTCCCGCAGTAGTTTTCTTGTTACGTTCCCCTTCCACCGTCAACAAGGCATTGCGGTCGGCTTGTTGGGCACAAAAGACGACCGGCAACCGGCGACCTTTCAGTCCCGCCTTGGTCAGACCGCTACGCACACTCTTGCTGAGTCCGCAATGGTAAGTGTCCCAGATATTGGCAAACTGCACCTTCGTGATATCGGTCTTGGCTCCAGCCCCCATGGAAGAGACTATGGGCTGACGGCGACGGATGGCGGTAGAAATCAAAGCGACTTTCGGGGCAATCGTATCAATGGCGTCGACAACAAAATCAAAAGGAGCGCTGTCCAGCAAAGCCTCGACACTATCGGGAGTGATGTATTCTGCCCGCAAGTCGAGTTTCACGTCGGGATTGATATCTTGAAAGCGTTCTCCCAACACGGAGACCTTCACCTTGCCTATCGTGGAATGCAAAGCTGGCAACTGACGGTTGATGTTGCTCTCGGCAACTTCGTCAGCATCTACCAGGGTCAGACTGCCTACCCCTGCACGACAAAGCATCTCGGCAGCATAAGCTCCGACTCCACCGGTACCGACGACCAGCACATGGGCGGAAGACAAACGGTTCATCTTCTCGTCACCATAAAGTAAATGTGTGCGCTGTTGCCACATATCTATATTGATTTTTTAGTTTGTCAATAATTGAATTAAAAAAATTGGAATTCCCTCCCCTTATCGCATGTTCACAGGCACCGCCGTACGGATAGCAGTTGTAGTGGAGGTAGCGGTCGCCAACTGGGTGGGATAAATCATCATCAGATTGCGGGTAGAGAAATACCGCTCAATCTGTTCCGGCAGACGGTCCATATAATTATGGCGGGAAATAGTTCCCTTACGGGCCAGGATAAAGACAATCATGTGGTCCTGCTTCGTATTGTGGGCGATGGATATCAAATCGTGCCATTCACAATACACATGCTGTTCGGCCACAACCGAATGTCCCTTCTTTTCCCAATATTCCTGCAGACATGCCAAGGTGCCCCGTCCTCCATAGGTGTCGACCCGGCAGCTCAACTGAGCGGAAAGGAGGGCGATACGCTCCGCCCAATGATAAAATCCCGGTTCGAATTCTGCCTTGCGGGGTACCAGGATGTGCATGCGCGTGATGGTATTCAAAGGAATCACAGAACGGGCGATGATGACCTGGCTTTCGACAGAGGCAATCAAGTCGGTGGCATATTTACCGAAGAAGGTATCGGTAAGACGGGCTTTGACGTGCAGACCGAGCAACAGGTCGGAAGCCTTGAATTCTTTCATGGTATGGGAGATGCCGCTGACCACATTCACCGACCAACGGCTGCGGGTGATGAGCCGCACATTGGCAGCCGCAGCAATCTTCACCGCGTTTTCCAGATGCTTCGAACCACGTTCCTTGCTTTCAGGGTCATCTTCCAGGACCACATTCAAGGCGGTCAACGGGGTGTTCGACTTAGGGGTGCGCAGCATCAGGGCTGTATGCACCAGAGCGGGAACAGTATCAGGATTGGAAAGCGCTATCAGGATACGGTCTTCCGTATCATTGCCCTGGGTCTCTTCCACAGCACCGGCAGTGGCAAGGTTCCGGCAAGTATGTTCGGTAACAAACGAACTCACAATACAGGTTACCAAGATGAACATCATGGCACCATTGAGCACGTTCTCGTCGAGAAGACGGTTGCCATCGGGCAAGATGATTTTATAACCTACCAGCACTACCGCCAGAGTGGCTGCGGCACGGGAGTTGGTCAGACCAAACATCAGGTTGCGCTCTATTGCCGCCATCTTGAAAACTTTCTGAGTGGTATAGGCAGCCAGCCACTTGCTGGACAGACCCACCAGTATCATCACTGCTGCCACGAGGAAGACGCCCCAATTCTCAATGAAGGCGTGTACATTGATAAGCATGCCGACACCAATCAAGAAGTAAGGAATGAAAAGGGCGTTACCGACAAACTCGATATGGTTCATCAACGGAGAAGAGGGCGGAATGGTGCGGTTCAACACGATACCTACGAGAAAGGCTCCCAAGATACCTTCCATACCGACAAATTCCATCAGTCCGGCACCGAGAAAGACCAAGGCCAGAACAAAGATATACTGAACAATACCATCGTCATAGGTACGGAAAAACTTACGGGCGAGACGGGGAAAGACACCGATAATCACGACACTCAGCAAGACGACACGCACGAGCAACCAGAAAAGATAATTGTCCGTAGTGTGTTCCTTGAACATACCTCCGACGACGGCTAACACCAAGAGTACCAGCGTATCCGCCACAATGGTGCCTCCCACCGCGACACTCACACTCTTGCGTCGGGATACGCCGTAACGCAACACAATCGGGTAGGCAATGAGGGTATGCGAGGCATACATCGCCGCCATCAGCACGGACGCGGCCATGCCGTAACCCATCAGTTGATTGGCTCCAAAACCAAGCAACATCGGGAAAGAGAAACTGAGCAGACCGAGGGTCAGCGCCTGTCCTTTTATCTTCTGGACATCCTGGAGATTCATCTCCAAACTGGCCAGAAACATGATGTAATACAATCCGACCTTGCCGAAAAGTTCAAAACTCCCATCGCGCTCCAGAATATTAAAACCATGGGGACCGATGAGCACGCCGGCAAAAATCATGCCTACAATAGCAGGAATGCGCAAACGCTCCAGGAGCATCGGGGCAAAAAGTATGATGCTTAACACGACAAAGAAAATCCACGTCGGGTCTGATATCGGCAAATAATCTATGGAGGCGTTGAGCAAGGTCATCATTTCTTTAAAATTACAGTGAATTAAGAATAAAAAGTATCCCAAAGAGGACTATTCAATATCCATTTAAGGTACAAATTGACTACAAAGGAACGAAAAAAATTGCAAACAAACGCAGAAATCCAGTAGAATGTTATAATTTTGCAACCGATTGGAACTCCTAATAATTAAATAGGAGAACCTTCTTCCGTAAAATATAGAAACTATTTATAAACTAAATAAAATGAATGTTGCAATTGTCGGCGCAAGCGGCGCCGTCGGCCAAGAATTTTTGCGCGTGTTGGCCGAGCGCAATTTCCCTATCGACAACTTATTACTCTTCGGTTCTTCACGCAGTGCTGGTACCAAATACACATTCAAGGGTAAAGAGTATACCGTTCAGTTGCTCGAACACGGTGATGCGTTTAAAGGTGTAGACATCGCCTTCACATCTGCCGGTGCTGGTATCTCCAAAGAATTTGCTGAAGATATCACCAAGCACGGCGCTGTCATGATTGACAATTCCTCAGCATTCCGTATGGACGAGGAAGTGCCTCTCGTAGTGCCTGAATGCAATGCCGCAGACGCATTGAACCGTCCACGTGGCATCATCGCCAACCCGAACTGCACCACCATCATGATGGTAGTCGCTCTCCAGGCTTTCGAAAACCTCAGCCACATCAAGCGTGTACACGTCAGCTCTTACCAGGCTGCCAGCGGTGCGGGCCAGGCTGCCATGGACGAACTCAACGAACAGTACCGTCAGGTTTTGGCAGGCGAGGAAGTAACTGTCAGCAAGTTCGCTTACCAGTTGGCATACAATGTCATTCCTCAGATTGACGTTTTCACTGAAAACGGTTATACAAAGGAAGAAATGAAGATGTACAACGAGACAAAGAAGATCATGCACAGCGATATCGTCACTAGCGCAATGTGCGTCCGCGTGCCTTCTCTCCGCTCTCACTCTGAAAGCATCTGGATTGAAACAGAACGCCCCATCTCCGTTGAGGAGGCTCGCGAAGCCATCAGCAACGGTGAAGGTCTCACTTTGATGGACAACCCTGAGAAGAAGGAATATCCTATGCCTCTCTTCCTTGCCGGCAAGGACAACGTATACGTTGGCCGTATCCGCAAGGACCTGGCGAACCCCAACGGTTTGACTTTCTGGATTGTCAGCGACCAGATCCGCAAGGGTGCAGCCCTCAACGCTGTACAGATTGCTGAATATTTGGTACGCGTAGGTAACGTAAAATAAAAATTGCCCACTATGGAATTGGTGATTAAAAACTTAGAAGGACTCCGCCCTGCTGCCCGTGAATTCATCCAGGCTATGAAGGGTCGCACCGTCTTTGCTTTCTTCGGTAAGATGGGAGCAGGTAAGACGACATTCGTCAAAGCGCTTTGCGAAGAAATGGGAGTGACCGATGTGGTCAATTCTCCCACATTCTCCATCGTCAACGAATACCACTCTGACACCACCAACGATATCATCTACCATTTCGACTTCTACCGGATAAAGAAACTGGAAGAGGCGTACGATATGGGAGCTGAGGATTATTTCTACTCCGGACGTCTCTGTCTGATAGAATGGCCTGAACTCATTGAGGATATTCTTCCCGAAGAGACTGTAAACGTCACCATCGAGGAACAGGAAGACGGTCAGCGTGTCATTCGCTTTGACTAACATTCCAACATACAGATTTTTTATTCTGAAAACAAGCATTCAAGAATTCCCATTCGTTTGACTTCTTCTGAAACCGAAGACGAAATTCATCGTGAATGCTAACTTATACGAGGCCGGATTTGCATCAGTGAATCCGGCCTTCATTTTATAGGATTTCCTTTTCTGGGATAAGAACAAAAACTATAGAAAAACAAATCATTCTACGAGGAAAATACCTGCCGAACTGATGGCATAAGAGGCTCCTACAGAGAAGGAAACAGAGAGGGAAAGAAAAACGGAATGAGAGAAAGAGGGAAAGAAAAGTAAAGAGTAAAAAAAGGGGAAATACGCGTTTCACAACGAGTATTTCCCAACAGAACTTATATAGAGATGAAAAAACAATTCTTTAATTGAACATGAGCAAAATTAATAATTTAGAAAATACCAACAAAGAAAAAGCAATAATTTTCTACCTTAAAATATCGCTTTTTAACCTATGTTTCACTTATACCTTCATATAGACCACAAATCAAAAAAAGACTTAAAGAAAGACTTCGATTTGGAATGGAAAAATCGAACTATTTGATGAAAGACGGAATCTGTTATACGCCAGAAGAAGATGAAATTGAAAGTTAATTTTTCCGTATTTTATTAAAACAATAGAAACTATGCGTAATTTTACAGTCTAAAACGAAGATCGAGGGATGATTTGTTCTTCATTTGCAATCTTTCCTTTACGATGAAAAACAGTTGCCTTATGACGTGTCCCCATTTTGTAATAAATTCCATGACAATTAAATATCTCACTATGAATAAGAACTTTATACTCTACACCCTCGGGGCGATGGCCCTGACCGCCAATGCGCAAGAAAAGCCCAACATTATATATATAATGTGTGACGACATGGGGTATGGCGACTTGGCTTGCTACGGACAAAAATATATTGAGACTCCCAACATAGACCGGATGGCTGACGAAGGCATGCGCTTCACACAGGCTTACTGCGGTTCACCGGTATCCGCACCTTCCCGCGCTTCCTTTATGACCGGACAGCATACCGGACACACTCACGTACGCGGAAACAAAGAATATTGGAGTAACAAAAATACCATTCAATATGGAGACAACGTCGATCATGCCCGTGTAGGACAGGAACCTTATGATACAAACCACATCATCATCCCGGAAATCATGAAGGATAACGGATATGCCACCGGCATGTTCGGTAAATGGGCGGGCGGTTATGAAGGTTCACCTTCTACTCCGGACAAACGCGGCATCGACGAGTATTTCGGCTTTATCTGCCAGTTCCAAGCACATCTCTACTTCCCTAATTTCTTAAATGAATACAGCCGTGCGGCTGGCGACCAGGGAGTGCACCGTGTAGTACTCGAAGACAACATCAAATATCCGATGTTCGGACCGGGGTATGAGAACCGTACACAATATTCTTCAGATTTGATTCACCAAAAAGCTCTGGCATGGCTGGACAAGCAGACCAAGGACCAGCCTTTCATGGGCATCTTCACCTATACCCTGCCTCACGCCGAATTGCGCCAGCCCAAGGATTCCATCCTCCTGCACTATATGGACGTATTCGACAAGGAGAAGACATTCTGCGGCAGCAAGGGGTCGCGTTATAATCCTACGCAACACGCTCACGCAGAGTTTGCAGGTATGATTACCCGCCTCGACGCACAAGTCGGAGAAATATTAGCCAAACTGAAAGAAAAGGGACTGGACGAGAACACCATCGTCATCTTTACTTCCGACAATGGGCCTCATGAGGAAGGAGGAGCCGACCCTGCATTCTTCAACCACGACGGCCTGCTCCGGGGCACCAAGCGCAGCACTCACGAAGGGGGTATCCGCATCCCGTTCATCGTCCGCTGGCCGGGAAAGGTGAAAGCTGGTGTCACCAACGACCACGCCTTTGCCTTCTACGACCTCATGCCCACCTTCTGCGATTTGGCCGGCATCAAAAGATATGAGAAGAAATACCGCAACAAGGAACTGGAAAACGACTACTTTGACGGCATCTCCATCGCACCGACCCTCTTAGGGAAAGGAAGACAAAAGAAACACGACTTCCTTTATTGGGAATTCCATGAAACAGACATGATCGGAGTGCGCATGGACGACTGGAAACTGGTAGTGAAGCGGGGAAAATGCTTCCTCTACAATCTGGCGACCGATGTGCATGAAGATCACGATGTGGCAGCCGAACATCCAGATATCGTCAAAAAGATGAAGAGGATTATCGCCAAAGAACACACTGACAGTCCAATCTTCAGACTGACTCTGCCAAAATAAAGAATAGATCATGTAAAAGCAAGTTCTCTCCGGCAAGCCGATTCTCTCCGGTCATGAGACAAAGATATCACAGCGAAAAGGTCATTGGATTTTGCTTTATCGCATTATCCAATGACCTTTTCACCCAATTATCGCGACCACGGCATTCCGACAAAAAAGGATGAACAACCCGAAGGCTATTCATCCTTTTTGTCTTGTTCCTGATCCTTATACGAAACAAAAGTCTGCGAACAATACCGGTTACTCTATTTCTGAAGATAGAGAGTATACTCCTCAACCCCCTTCTTCTCTAAAAGAGAATAACATAAGGAACAGACCGCTGAAGGCGGTTTGCAAAACAAGACAACCTATCTAAACATATCTTCTATTGCGATACATTTAGGCGAAAAAGGATTCCACCAACATGCACGCACAGAATAAGAAAAATATCTTTAACAACCAATTCTTTTTCATAATTTCTTTCTTTTACAAATTAACAACTCCGTTTGTTTTTAAATCCTCAGGATATTTCAAAACAGCTGTCAAGACAAAACAGAATTAATCATTCGATGTCCGCATGAAGTAACCCCGTGATAACAACATTTTCAGAAGGAACTTTTTAAGCGCAGCTTCGAAATCTTCGCGAACCATCCGTTTGTCTATTAACAAAGTTCCCACTATTTTTTTGAACTGACAAATTTAGGAATCTTTATCTTTGCGTTTTTCATCAAAATACCTAATAGTGACGATACCCTCTGTCATCTGCTGTTTACAAAACAAAACGATATATAGGGCCAAACCGGTTATAGATGCTGGGCAAATAGTTGCAAGTAGGTATAAAGAAACAGAGAAATCAGATACATCGGGGCACGGAAAAGGTAGAAAGCTATTTGTATACCTACCGGGAGAGTGCGTCATAATTCAGATATGGCAGTATCGTTCTAAGCAACTCTCAAATAGATTGTACTTATATAATACAAAACGTTCGATTCAGCTCCTATACAAGAGCTAAATCGAACGTTTTGATATCGATGGATAAAGGGGCTAATCGAAGGACACAAAAAGTGCTTGACGACACGCACTAAAGCGCATTACGACACACCCTAAAGTGAATTATGACACGCACAAAGCGCATTACGATACACCCTCTCCCTATATTCAAACGTCAGAAGAACTGACCTTCTGCATTTTTACAATCCCAACTTCGCTGAGATGTCCAACATAGCACGAATAGGCTTGACAGCCTCTCTTGCCACATTTTCCGGCACTTCGATAGTAGGCCATTCGTGCAACAAGGTGTTGTAAACCTTTTCCAAAGTAACCAAACGCATGTAGTTACATTCGTTGCAAGCACAAGTAGAGTCGTTTGGAGGAACTGGGATGAAATTCTTCTGAGGTGCCTTCTTCTGCATTTCATGAAGGATACCACTTTCGGTAACTACCAGGAAAGTATCCGATTCATTCTTAATGGCGTAATTCAGCAAAGCAGCCGTTGAACCGACAACGTCAGCCAATTTCACGACAGCGCCACGACATTCTGGATGAACCAGAACCTTGGCATCAGGATACTGCTTCTTCAATTCTACCAACTTTTCTACAGAGAAACGTTCGTGAACATGGCAAGCGCCATCCCAAAGCACCATATTACGGCCGGTGACAGAATTGATGTAACCACCCAAATTGCGGTCAGGACCAAAAATCAGAGGCTGGTCAGCAGGGAAACTTTCCACAATCTGACGAGCATTGGTAGAAGTAACAACGACATCTGTCACTGCTTTGGTAGCAGCAGAAGTGTTGACGTAAGAGATAACCTTGTGACCGGGATGAGCCTTTACAAATTTAGCAAACTCGTCTGCGGGACAGCTTTCTGCCAAAGAACAAGTAGCGTTCAAATCGGGAATGAGCACCAATTTGTTCGGGCAAAGAATCTTATTGGTCTCACCCATGAAATGCACTCCACACATGACGATGATGTCGGCATCGGTTTTAGCGGCTTTCTGCGCCAAAGCGAGGCTGTCGCCTACGAAGTCGGCAATATCCTGCACTACACCTTCGGTATAGTAGTGCGCCATAATCACAGCATTTTTTTCCTTGCACAAGCGACGGATTTCAGCTTTCAGATCAATACCAGAGGGGATGGGTTCATCCACATAACCTTTGGCTTTCCAACTTTCTTTAATCTGCGTCATGAGAATAATTTTTAATTGAATTGCAGGGGAGCCGGTGCTGAAGATGCCAGCAGGCGCCTTCCCCTTTGTTTTGATGAATTAATGAGTTTATCGTATCCACGATTGCGGATTGAGCGTTGTCGTGTTGCGACGCAACTGGAAATGCAGTACACAATTTCCAGAACCATCTACCGCCACGGTTCCCAGATGCTGGCTGGTGGATACCTTCTGCCCATTTCGGACAGATACGGAAGACAGGTTGGCATAAACCGAATAGTAACTGCCATGACGGACAATCACCGTATACGAGCCGTCTAAATTGACTACCGCCACGACTTCTCCATTGAATATACTGCGGGCCTGGGCACCACGATGCCCCGTAATGTTGATACCCTTGTTCTCCAGACGTACACCCCGGAGTCCTTCGACATTATAGGTACCATAACGACTGGTAATGGTATAACCGCCGGAAATCGGCACAGGCAGACGGCCACGGTTGGAAGCAAAGTCGCTATTCAACTTGGCATCCATATCGTCTGCCGCATTAAACTTCGGTGTCGCAGTGCGTGAAGGAGAACTGCTCGGAGCATTATGTTTCTTCGCCTTGCCACTATGACTCTTGCCTGCAGACTTCTGGGCACTGGCCTGTCGTCTTCTCTCAGCTTCTTCCTCGCGGCGACGGCGTTCTTCCGCCTCACGACGTTTGCGTTCGGCTTCCTTACGGCGACGTTCTGCCGCAGCTATCTCCGCTTTAATCAGGCGGTCGATGCGGACGTTCAAGTCACTGTATTTACGTTTGTCCCGATTGATGACCTTCTGGATGGACCTTTGTTTCTCACCCAGTTGCTTGACCATCTCCTGTCTTTCGGCTTTCTTCTTCTCCAAATCCGCCTTCTGCGTGCGGCCTTCAACCAACAGCCCCTCCTTTTCCTTTTTGGCATCTGTCAGCTGTTGCTGTTTTTCGCGCACTTCCAGTTCTTTGCGCTGAATCATCTCTCCCTGTGCTTTCTGATATTTGGAATACTGGGAAGCATAACGCAAGCGACGATAAAGCTGGCGGAAGTCCTTCGCCATCAGTACAAACATCCAACGGCTCTGTTTCATCTTGTTGCGTGAGACAAAAGTCATCGCACGGCGGTAGTTCGCCTTACAAGCAGTCAGTTCGGCTTCTAGCTCCTTCAAATTTTTCTTCTGCACCAGGATGGCCTTGTCCAAAGAGTCGGCATCGTAAGCCAGACGATCCACATATTGCTGCCGTTCCAAAATCTGGGCGTCGAGCAATACCAAGTTATTCAGCTGGGAAGCCACATCTTTCTTGGTCGAACGCAAAAGTTGTTCGGATTCACCTATTTGTTTTTTCAACTCGCTCCGCTGCGCCTTCATCTTCCGGACCTCCTTGCTGTTTTGAGCGTTGGAAACCAGTCCCCAACCTAAAAACAGTAAGAAGAGGAAGGCATAACGGAGCCAGCCTGCCACATGCGTACCACTACGCACTAAGGAATTAATCTGAATTATATTGTTCATTAATCGGTTTGTATTTACATCAGTCTGATTCTCGGACACCGTTTAAACCCTCAAAGATGTCCCGGTCAAGACAAATATTACATAGTCACCAAACGTTCCAGAATCTCCTCCACCTTACGTTCTGTATAGCGGGAAGAAATTTTGGTCTCGGTCGACCAACTGTCATTGTTGTTCAATCGGTTCAACTGTAAAGAAAGTCCGATATTCTTGTCCAATCCTTTCACCTTGCACGACATTACAGAAGGGAACAGACGTCCGTCCAGTTCGACAAAACCATCATAAGTCCATTCCAACTGGCCACGGTCCTCACTGCCCTTTCCGGCAACACTCACACGACTCAATATACCAGGGTCGCTCTGAGTCAGAAATTGATATTTCAATTTGGGCGTATCCTCCAAACTGAGTAGCACATGGCTGCCTTCATCGTTATATCTGAACCGGTCAAGATGAGATTTCACTTCGCGCTCGCCGGGAATGAAGAGCTCGTTCCAAAATAAAGACTGCAGGGCATAGAAATCCAAATTGGCAGTCTGGAGGAAACTGACATCATGATAAGCCGCACGGACATACTGTTTGTTCACACGGTCTACAATCAGCACATGAGAGGGAGTAAATTCCATACGTCCTACTTCGAAGCCCAGCAAAGACAAGGACATCTGCACCACCTCGTCACGCTTCATACGAAGCTGGCCTCCTACAGACACAGACTTTCCAAAAGCGTCGAGATCCAGATTCATACGGGCGGTGACACATTGTGCACGCTGTCCGTTGTTCACAATCTTATTCTTATATGCGTTCTCCACCTTTGCCACTCCCTGGACCGAAGCACCTTCTACCAGATTCTTTGTTGAATGGCAGGCGGTCATCAACAGAACAATCAAGAATGAGAAATATTTTAATATTTTCATAATGCAAGTCTTTTATTCCATTGTCTGAATATCAGATTCCGGCAATGGCTCTCTATAATTTTCTATATTTAATTTTCTTCCGCAAACTCTTGCGCAAATCTTCATCATCGGTTTCTTTGAGTGCCTTTTTCCAGTAAGCGACCGCCAGTTCCACCTCGTCGCAACGATAATAGATATCGCCTGCATGATCATAGAGAGAGGAATTGTCCTCACTACTATCAAGATATTTCAAAGTCTCGTCAATATAGATACGCGCCTGCGTATAGCGTTCCTGCTGATAGAGTATCCAGGCGTAAGTATCCAGGAATGTTGCATTTTCAGGCTCTGCCTCAATGGTCATTTTGCTCATGGACTCCGCCTTATCCAGCTCTATCTTCTCTTTAGAAAGATAATACGCATAATTATTCAGACAATACAGATTGGTATCATCGTATTTTACCGCTTTCTCATAAGCGTCATAGGCTTTCGCCGTCATTCCTTTCTCATGGTAGAGATCTCCCAGAAGTGCTACCATCTCTGAACGGTAAACGCCTTCCACCGTCGAATCCACCTTTGCATCCCCTTCTTCGAGCACCACGATAGCCTCATCTGTACGGTTGAGCTCGTTCAATGCCATGGCGTCATATATATAATAGGCCACTTGCTTCGCATCATATTTCCGTCCTTCAGAACAAACTCGATGAATGCCGGCAGCATCGTTTTTCTCGCTCAAACTGAAGAGCACCTCCAGGCGGGAAGCATTGAAATCGGGTTCCACTTCCAATATTCTTTCATGAACCCAGACCATATCCTTACGCTGGCAGTTCATATTGGACATATATCCTAACGTAAGTTCACCGAGTACACGATTCTCCTGCGGGAAAGCCAGCATCTGGCGGGCTACCGGCAGAATTTGAGCCGTGTCACTCTTTGACTGCAAAGCGTCGACATAGAACTGACGCATCAGATTGGTGCGGACATCAGGTTCTAAATCGGGGTCGTAAAGAATTTCATCAAAAAGTTGGTGATACAGAGAATCTTCGCTCAACGTTCTATAAAAACTCAGCAAAGAAATTCGTGCATAAGTCATCTTAGGGTCCTCAGCCAATACAGACTGGAACAATTCCAGCGCTTTCACGTTGTATCCCTGTTCGTGATACAAATTGGCTTTTAACGCCCGGTAATAAGGATCACCAGGATTGGCGGCAATCATTTCGTCGATGGCTGCATAAGCCTGTGCTGTGTCCTTTCTCTCAATATAAATCTTATATTTTTCCAGATTAATCTTATCATCAGCGCCATCCAGCTGCCCGATTCTCGCCAAGACCTCCAAGGCTTTGTCATTCAAACCAGCAACACGATAGAGGCCGAAGAGTTCGGAAAGCATGTCGAGATCTTCCTTCAATCCGATGGCTCTTTCGTAAAGAGCTACCGCTTCCGTGAAATTCTCCTTGTCTGCCTGGGTCAGTGCCATATTACGAAGATATTCCACATTGTCGGGTTCCAGTTCAATGGCCCGTCTCATCAAGGAATCTCCTCTTTGGGCAGACAAAGACCCCTCGGCATCCCCATACTTCTGCACCAGCATACCCAGTTTGAACAAAGCTTCGGGAGCATCAGGATGCACCGCCAGAGCCTGTTCCAACAACAGGTAAGAGTCGTCCATCCGGTCTGCCAACGCCGCATTGACAGAAGCCGTATACAAGGAGTTATACATGCGCTGTTGCGTGGCGGTCAGTTGTTTGCCGGCTTTCCCCTCCGCACCGGTCCAAGGTGACTCGGAGGAACGCGAAGAAGAACAAGAAAAGGCTGTAACGATCATCACCGCTACCGCCATGCTCTTCAACCAAACTAAAATTTTATCTGTATGTAAATAAAACATGATACAAATTCAACAAAGGGCACCTATTCCTTACCAGTATGTCCGAAACCACCAGCACCGCGTTCTGTCTCGTCAAGCACTTCGACAGCCTGCCACTCCACCGTCTCATGACGGGCTACCACCATCTGTGCAATACGTTCTCCGTCGTTGATAACAAAATCTTCCTGAGAAAGGTTTATCAAGATGATACGGATTTCACCACGATAGTCGGCGTCAATGGTGCCCGGAGAATTCAGCACACCGATGCCCTTTTTGAGCGCCAGACCCGAACGAGGACGGATCTGTGCTTCGAAACCGGCAGGAAGCGCAATAGACAAGCCCGTAGGCACAAGACAGCGTTCGAAAGGTTTAAGTACGATAGGTTCATCTAGATTGGCACGCAAATCCATACCCGCACTCAAGGGAGTAGCATAAGCAGGAAGCGCGTGGTGTGAATGGTTCACTATTTTTATTTCCACTTTGATTTTAAATTTGAAATTAGGAGTTAAAAGACGACAGACAGCCCTTCCCGGATATCTCCGGCAAAGCCGGGACGCACCATGAACGTGGCACCTGGAGATTAGGGCATCATGTACAGCCACTTAGAATGAACAAAAATACGGAATTCCCGCCATATAGTCTTTACTTTTTATAAAAAAAGAAACGACACCCCATTTTTTTACTCTAAATTTGCAGAACATTGGCACTCCTCAAAATGGTTCACCGGATGGGAACTTGCCGTTGCCGGATTGTCTTCTGGGATTTAAAACCGGCAGTATTCCTCCCCCACCCGAACCCTTATGAGAGATTCAGTGACAGTAAACTTTTATGCCATGGATTGGAAACAACTGATATCCTACAAACGATTTGGCAAGGAGGACAGCCACAAAGTCCACGCCGAACGACGTACCGAGTTTCAACGCGACTACGACCGCCTCATCTTTTCCGCCCCCTTCCGGCGAATGCAAAACAAAACACAGGTATTTCCGTTACCTGGAAGTGTCTTTGTCCATAACCGACTGACCCACAGCCTGGAAGTCAGCAGTGTGGGACGTTCCCTCGGGGCCGACGTTGCCCGCGAACTGACCGAACGCCATCCGGAACTCGCCAAAACAGAGATTTCCACCATCGGCGCCATTGTTTCTGCCGCTTGTCTGGCCCACGACATGGGCAACCCGCCTTTCGGACACAGCGGAGAAAAAGCCATTTGCAGTTTCTTCTCAGAAGGCAAGGGAAAGATGTTGAAAACTTACCGCACTCCCAAAGGGGACAGGCTGACCAAAGGCGAATGGAACGACATCACGAATTTTGACGGAAACGCCAACACTTTCCGTATGCTGACCCACCAGTTTGGCGGCCGACGCCCGGGAGGATTCGTCATGACCTACCCCACTTTGGCTGCCATCGTCAAATATCCTTACAGTTCGTCTCTCTGCGATAACAAACCTAAATTCGGTTTCTTCGAAAGTGAGAAAGAGGATTTTATCAAAATTGCCAACGAACTGGGCATCCCCTGGCATTCAGTAGGAAACAGTATACGCAGTGTGCGCCATCCTCTCGTTTATCTGGTTGAAGCCGCCGACGATATCTGTTATGAAATCATGGACATCGAAGATGCTTTCAAACTCCGTCTGCTTTCAGCCCAGGAGACTATGAACCTCTATCTGCAATTTTTCACCGACGAAACCCGTTCTTCCTTATTCTCGGCTTATCCGGAAACCACCGATGCAAGCGACCGCATCGCTTATTTCCGTTCGTGCGTCATCAATGCTTTGGAACAAGCCTGCGTACGTATCTTTGTGGAGAACGAGGCGGATATCCTGGCAGGAACTTTCCAAGGAACATTAATCAGTCATCTCCCTGAACCGCTGAGTTCAGCCTACAAAAATTGTGAACGGATTGCTAAAAGCCGCATCTACCAATCCAAAGAAGTCATCGATATCGACCTGGCAGGTTACCACATCATCTATACCCTCCTCGAACTGATGATGGATGCGGTACTAGAACCGAAAAAGGCTTACAGCCAGCTTCTGCTGCGCCAGGTTTCCAGCCAGTACCAGTTGAGCGCTGCCCGTCTGGCAGACCGTGTCATGGCGGTGCTCGACTATTTGTCTGGCATGACGGATGTCTATGCGCTCGATTTGTATCGTAAAATCAACGGACATTCCTTACCAAGTGTTTAATCAGGAAGCAGAAGTCGATAATCAAGACAAAAGGTAAAATTAAATCGACTACTTACTTATAAAATAACAACGATAAGAATTGAAGAAAGAGGACGACATAATTGAAAGAAAAGAATCCACCTACAGCCACGTCATGAAATCTACCGGACTCCTAGGCGGAGTCCAGGCTTTCTATATTCTGATGTCCGTCGTACGTAACAAACTGACCGCCTTGCTGATTGGATCTGCCGGTATGGGATTGGCAGATTTATATTGCCGTACCTTGGAACTTTTGGGCAATACCACCAATTTCGGTATTGCTTTCAGTGCCGTCAGACGACTTTCCTCCCTCTACGAGGAGGGCAACCACCGGGAGACCGCCTTTTATGTACGGCTGATACGTACCTGGACGTTTATCACGGCTTTGTTCGGCGCGATGGTCTGCATCGCCTTCTCTCCGCTCATCAGCCAGTTGACAACAGACAGCTACGCCCATACCCTGACCTATTGCATGCTGGCTCCAGCCGTTGCTTTCACAACGCTGGCCGGGGGAGAAATTGCGATTCTCAAGGGTATGCGCCGGCTGAAACATCTGGCATTTGTATCTGCAGCCGGAGCTTTGGGCACCGTTGTCGTGACCATCCCTCTCTATGCCTCCCTAGGGATGGCGGGAGTGCTTCCTGTCATCATCTGCACGACAGGTCTCACCTTTTTCCTGAATTTACGGGCGGCCAGCCGGATATTCCCTTACCGCATCTCTCCACGTAATAAAAACTTTATACGACAAGGCGGCCACATGATTCGCCTCGGTGCGGCCTATGTCGCCGCCGGCATCATCGGCTCAGCCTCCGAACTTCTGATTCGTACCGTCGTGGTCGATGCCGACAACACCTACCACCAGGCCGGTCTCTATGCAGCCGGACTCACCCTGACGGTAAGTTACGCCCGCCTCATTTTTGTTGCAATGGATGCGGACTATTTCCCCCGCCTTTCCGCTGCGATGAGCTACACACCGAGGGCGAACACAACCATCAACCAGCAAATTGACGTACTGGTACTGCTGATGGCACCCTTTCTCAGCATCTTCGCCATCTGCCTCAACTGGATTGTCCCCCTTCTCTACACCTCCGAATTTATGGAGGTTATCCCGATGGTGCTTTGCGCCCTCCCGTATATGTTCTTCAAGGCCGTGTACTCTCCGATAGCTTACCTCCCCCTGGCAGCAGGACGTTCCCGACTCTATCTCGTTGCGGAACTGATGTATTATGTCGCTTTCGCCCTTTTTGTTGTCACGGGTTATAAACTGGGAGGACTGATGGGAGCAGGTCTCGGACTTTCAGCCGCCAATCTGGTGGACCTGACAGTATTACCCTTGCTCTACAAACATCTTTTCGGTTTCCAGTTTACCTCCCCGACCCTCCAGCGCTGCGCCACCCAAGGACTTCTTCTCTTCCTTTCCATCGGTGCTTGCGCCTTACCCTTTTGGTGGGGCAAAATCCTTGCTTGCGGCATTTTCACCCTTTCCTCCTACCTCTCCTGGCGTTTTCTCTCCCGCGAGACTCAGGTCATGGGGAAATTAAAAGGGCTTCTGGGTAAATTCAAGAGATAAACGCAGGTTCCTGATTCTCCGCACCTCCGCGAAAAACTCCCTCAAAGAACCTGCCAATTCGTTAACGAATTCTATTTCAACAAATTCCAAAAGAAACAAGTCTCTTTTATTTTTACGCTGTTTTGCTATATATAGTTGGCAATAAGCAAAATAAAAATCAAAGAAATGCTAAAAAACATAGAATAAGGCAGCGTATCCTTGGCAAGAATCACCGAAATCCATACTTTTGCATCGTGTTTTTCATAGTATTAGATTTAAGGTTAACAAGGTTGGGATACAGAGGTATCCCTTTTTTTATATCTGTATCCTAAAAAGCACCTTGATTTCGGATTTTTAGAAAGTTTCCCAACATAAAATCAACAACATTGAATCATTGACGGAGATGTTACAAGCCACAAGGTGGCTTGCATCTTCCGCCAAATACATATTCCTATCTTTTACTCTCAAAGATGGTCACAACCAGCCGTCTGCGTATTCTTAGCGCCAATGACAGGAAACATAGAATATCTAATAATCGCATACTCTCCCAAGAATATTGAAGGCATAAATCACTGAATAGATTATTATTTCGTTGAACACCCACAGCCATGCCCTCCCTAGCAAAAGGAACCAATCTCACAATTACCAGGCTATCCCCAAAACGCTCCATTTCTTGACTGAAAACAGGAACCGAAGTATAAATCAGAACGTTCAGCCGCTCTTTCTCCTCCTATCTGTTTCAAAATCCAACAATTACGCCCTCCCCACAAAAAAACACACATTGCAATCTCCGCTTGACAAAACAAAGATAAAAGTTTAAACAAATACTAAAAAACATGTTTTAAAGCATCTGATATTTGGTAAATATCCCAAAGCCCAGTACTTTTGCATCGTGTTTTTCATAGTATTAGATTTAAGGTTAACAAGGTTGGGATACAGCGGTATCCCTTTTTTTATACCGAATGCCTCATATCTCTTTCAGATGCCATCACAAAATCACTTATATATATTTAAAAGTCGGTTAGGATTTCTTTCCCAACCGACTTTTCCTTTTCATCTCCATGTGGATTCACTTTCACAAAGCAGTTTTACGTACGGCCTTAGCCATTTTCGCCAACAGCCACAATTCGCTGACGCTTCCTATACCATTGGTAACACTTTGCGCTTCCTCCTCTGTTAAATTTTGATTCTCCAAAAAACGCAGAAGAGCAGATTCATTACATTCTCCTTTTAATTTGGATATTGTCATAGTGCTTCTCTATTATGATTTCACTATACTAGAGCTGTAAAACCACACAAATCTATCAGGGCTGCCCTCTAAACATCCATATCTCCGAAGGTTTTAACAAATTGTACAATCGCGCGATGCTTGATATTGTAAACATTGGCGATACGGATTCCCATCTTCTCAGCGACTTCGTCAGCCCCATATCCCTCAATCAGGAGCAGTTTCAAAATTTCCACGTATTTAGGATTGGACATGGCTGCAAAAACAATCTCCACATCCATGCGCATCTCCACATGGAGACCGTCCAATACGCTTTCTTGCAAAAAGCCCACGTCTTTTCCGTCATCCGAAGGCAGCCCCAGCAGTTCCGCCTTGCGTTTCATGAAGAAACGCCAGCTGATACGTACCAACCAGGAACGGAGGGTACAACCATTTATACCGGAGAATGTGTCCAACTTGTGCCAGTCGTTTGCCGACAGATAAATATACAATTCATTGACCAAATCGTCATAATCCATCGCCCGGTTCATCAAAGACACACGTATGTCATTCAACAAATAGCTACAAATCTCATAGAAGAAATAGTGGGTGATCTCACCATCTCTTTGTTTCAAACCGCGGATTAAATCTTTATCCGTAAGGTGTCCGAGCCGATTTTTTTGAGAATGAGTAAACGGTTTCATATACTTCCAATTTTATCTGTTGCCCCCTGTTTCCCGACAGTCCAGGTGCAAACAGCATAGGTTACTTTCTACTTTATGACAGAATCCATAGAAAGGTAACCCAATCAAACCGTATTTTTTTCTTTAAGGCAGTGGTGGAATGAATTGCCCGCATCGCGGAGATTTTTATGGAGGGATTTTTACATTCACCCGGCACTCAGCATGGCGTACTAAGTGCCTGATGCAAAAGCAAAAACCGCCCATATAAAATTCGATAGAAGTCGATAATAAAACTAAAATTAAATTCGGCTACTTAGTAATGGTAAAAAAATAACTTCATACAGTTTTAAAATATTTATCTTCCTTTCTCCCGCCATTTTTTATCCGTCTCTTGTTCTGCTTGAAAGCGCGTCGGCAGTCGTGTAGCCCGCTACACTCCTTTCGCCTAACTTCCCATCAGACGCAAGATTCGAACCAAAAATTGCCGAACTTATTATTTCACCATTACTTACTTATTATATAGTTCAGAATTTGGACATTTGTCGATCATTTGGCCACACTTGGCCTGCTCACGAAACAAGAAGACGAAAGTAAAAGTTCAAACTTTCCATCTCACAAAAAAGTATCTGAGGGACAATACCGGATATAAAAGAAATGGTCTGTTTCAACAAGAAAAACAAAAGGAGAACATCCACTTTTGTTTCAAGGCGGGAATATTAATTCCGCTTCATATGCAAGTTTCTCCTATATAAATGACTTTTCGCCGTGATGTTGTAAACGTACCACCGTGATGGTACAAACGTACCACCGTGATGGTACAAACGTACCACCGTGATGGTACGAACGTACCACCATGATGGTACGACCTCTTATCGGCGGATAGACGCACGGATCATACCCCGAAACACATTAAAAGCTACGATTGGATAGAAAATAACATCTTCTATTTCAACTTATTCCACAATATTTCCGCCTCTTCCTGGTATTCACCTTCTTCCAGACGGTATGTTTTCAGAAGAGAGAGCACCTTGGCGGTTTCATGCATCTCCATCAAAATACATATCTTCTGCCAGGCCAGACGATAGATTTCCAAACGGGCGACTTCCAACTCGTAAAGTTCTTCTTCGGTCAAACTGTCCTCGGACAGCCTCTCCATACGTTCACAATATAATAAATAGGAATGCTGCAACGAATCAACTTTCGCCAAAGCTTGAGGATATTCCTTTCTGTTCATCAGTTCTTCCACTTCCCCATAGCGAGCCTCACCACGATACGCCGTATGTCCCTGATTCACAATCTGCGGCAGTTCCCCATCACTATTTTCGGAATCAGTAAATCCACCTGTATATATCAAACCGACGGCCACGCAGGCAGCGATACCAATGCCAGCCCACCAATGCCAGTTCCGATAAGAGTGCGGATGTCTTTCGACATTCCCCGCTGGACGAGTATCTGCCGGCTGGTCCCCTGAAAGAGTCCGGGCATCCTCCTTCTCACGCTCTGCCTCTATCTCTTTCTGCCACTGTTGCATCTTCAAGATTTTTTCCTCCCTCCCCACAATCACCTTGAGAATCTTCTGATTCAGAGCCAGATCCCTCGCCAAGGCCTCATCTTCCTTCAAATCGCGCTCAAAGTCCATGCGTTCCCCCTCGCTCATCTCATTTCTGAGATAAGCATCTATTCTTTCCTGCTGATTCTTATACATGTCCATGAGATTTGATTTTATAAGTTTTACACTTTTCTAAGATATGGTTCTTCAGAAGCTTCATACATTTTGCCTTTCCCGTTTTCAATCCATCTTTGCTCGTATTTTCCTCACGGGCCTCCAGGATTTCATCAAGACTCATCCCATAATAATAGAATTTGGTCAGAATATCTTTACAACGGTCGGGCAACTTGTATACACACCATCGGGCTATACGGTCGAGGACCCGCTCTTCCGCTTCCTCTTCCACCATTTCCTCCCCCATCTGCGGAGCCAGTTCTTCCAAAAATTCATCGTCGTGGAAGAGTTCAAAGTTTTTATTCTTCGCTATCGACATGAAAAAAGTCAGCAGACTGGCAGACATCTTCCGGAGTTCATGTTCCTTGTTGTAACGGCAGACCACACCGTCGCGCACCTGGATATGGAACGACTGGATTTCCTCCCATAATTTAAGAAACGCATCCTGGAAGAGATCATCAGGAGTGGCCGCACTGGCATGAAATTCAAAAGTCCCAGAACGCTTGTCGCAATAGTATGCCCAACATCTCCGATAGAAGCGACGCTGCAGCCCCTCATCGTTACGCTGGAATCCCTCTACGACCTCCACATCCGTTTCTACTCCGTCCCAACTTACTTTCATATCAATCAATCATTACAAATCCTGCCCAATAAGCCGGTTCTTCATATTTTTTCCTCATTTCACGTTTCGCCTTTCTGAAAGCGTCGCGTTTGTCCCAGCCATTTTTCGAAAGATGGGTATAGAAAGCGACCATAAAGTCCTTTGTCGCCCTATCGCTCACTTGCCACAAAGAAAGCAACAGAGTCTGCACTCCGGCTTTTTTGAAAGCACGCTGCAAACCGTAAAGTCCTTCGTTCGTCACTTTTCCGCGCCCGGTCTCGCAAGCGGAGAGCACTACGAGCTGCGTATTGCTCAAATCCAGTTTGGAAATGTCATCGGAAGTGAGCAATCCTCCACGCACTCCTTCGGGGAGTTCCTCGCCTGCCCATTCAGAATTGCCTCCCGACAGGACCAGTCCTGTCAGATACATGATGTCCTTGTATCCGGAAAGAACTGCCGATTTGTTCTTTTCTTCCGGCATATAGAAGAATCCGTGAGTGGATATTTGCAACAAGTCGGGCGCCTGGCCCGTCATGCTGAGGAAGGATTCCTCCGTACCCTTCTTTCCCGTAAAAGTATGAACTTCTATATTCTTAAGAGTAAGAATTTTCTCAATAGCTATCACCTCGGCTTCAGAATAATACAACTTTTTGAAAGACTGGCCGCCTTCTATTCTTGAGGGACCACGCACCGCCATACACGAGGAGAGGTCGTACTCGCTGCTTTGAGTGATCATTTCCTGGCGGTCCATATCATATTCCAAGCCACCGTACAGGACAGCAGATTTCAGTTTCTTCAACTTCCGGTGAGTCTGATAACCGGGTACCTCTTTGGCCGAACTCAAACGTACGAAATCATATCGTTGTCCCAATATCTCCGACGGGCTGCTTTGTATGGAAGCGAAATCAATCTGATGAAGGAGGCCGGAAGGAATGTAATAGATGGTTTTCGCATCCGGCAGAGCCCCGGCCAGCGGTTCCCAGAGCCAATCCATCAAAGCCGCAGAAGGAGCGGACTCATAGAGGCGGTCGATGCAGCCGTTGACCGTAGCCAGCAGACTATCCAGTTTTTCCTGACAGACGACTGGTACCAACTTGGGGTATTTCCATCCCTTTGCCAGCACATAAGCCACATATTCATGTTTGCCTTTTCGATCAAAATCGGTAAAATCAACTATCACCTCACCTTTCCCCAGCACTCCGGCAAGTTCCTTGAAACCCACTTCCTCCAACAAAACCCTTTTGTTGTGCTGCGCCATTTCCAAAGTCATGTGCCGGTCCAGCTGGCTCAACTCTTCAAAATACCGGGCAGCAGCCTTTTCATCGCCTTGCGCCTCGGCATCGGTCATTTTCTTGCGCAATGCCAGCAGACGGAAATACTCCTCCTGCAATATGGAGTCGTTCAAAGCGGAGATTTCCGACTCCATGGATTTTTCGGAAGCCAGCAGCAGTCCCTTGGAAAACAGGAGGGCATCGTAAGCCTTGCCCGTAAATTCATTCTGTTGGAAACCGCATGACAGACCGTAAGCTGCCATTTTCCACATCGTTGTGGAGAGGGTCTCCCAATGTCCCTGGCGGACACTGGTCGGCATTAGTTTCAAATCCGACCTGGCCCGCGCCATCTTGATGGCTGCCGATTGCTCGTAATGACATGCACCGGCTTCCAACTGCCCGTCCAGTCCTTCCACATGAGCCAGATGTTCCAATGCTGCGGCATATTCTGTGGATTTTGCACCATAGACGAACCGGGTCAGCTCAAGATATTGCTTGCATTTCACGACGGCCTCACCATATCGTTCCATATTGGAGAGAGCGCCCCCCTCCAGCCCCAGCACACTCTTCTTGGTATCGATGACGTCCTTCAACTCCAGGCGGTTCAATATATCCAATGATTTTTCATAGTCCCCGAGAGCTGCGGCATATTCTTCAAAGGAGGCATGCCACATTCCCCTATACAAATAGAGTTGGGCGACGCCCGACTCACCCAATCCATATTGCTGTGCCTGAAACAGAGAATCAGCACAACGGAAACATTCTTCACGATTTTTCGTCCGGGCACAGATTTCCCCGTGCATGATGTAGGCATAATATTGTTGTAACGGCTGTCCTTTGAAAATTTTCTGATATTCTCTCATACAGTCCTGGCTCCTGGCGTAGGCCTTGGTATAATCTTGTTGTTCCATGGCCACGTCGCGCAGTCCGACATAGGCGAGATAAGGAGTCTGTCCGTCGATTCTCACCTTTCCCAAAGCACGGGTAAAGAAAGTCTCCGCCTCCTCATATCGACCGCTCCGACGGGCCTCATCTCCCAAGAGCATATCTACATGAAATCCCAAATCGGGGTTGTCGGACGTCCGAACGATACTGTCGATTCGGGCATAACAGGAAATCCGCTCCTCCCAGGCTCCGAGATATTCATGATCTTTCGCCATATCCATGAGCAACTGCACTTGTCCCACACCGTCTTTCTTCTCAACGGCCAACTCGTAAGCGCACTGCCGCAGGCGGAGTGCCTTGCGGTAACGGGCGAAAGCGTAGGTGTTCAACTCGGCCATATAGCGGCAGGTCTTGATCTGCAGGTCTTTGTCGCCCACACTCTGAAACCATTCTAAGGCACGTTCGAAACGGTCGTAGGAATGTTGATAACAACCGGCCTTATAGAGCGCCGCACCTTCCATATAATAGGACACGCCCAGATAACGATGTATTTTCTGTAAATCTTCGGGGCTGCGGACTTCCTTGCAGGCTTTTAAAAAGTAAGTCCGCGACTGGGAATAGTCATCGGCATCTAACAAGTCCAGCCCTTCCGCCAGACTTTGCCGTTCAGTCGAAAGGGTTGCAGTATCCTGTTGCGCCCAACTATGACAAGCGAGCACCCAGAAGAAAATCAAGGTCACAATTTCTTTCATAAGCTTTTCATTCGTCAGAAGAAAACGTCTACAACATCATTCTTGTGTATGTTTCCTGTCAATATCGGAGATTGGGGCAAGGTGCCACGATGCTGGTTGAAGAAATGCTTCAAAGCGTTCATCAGAGCTTCGTTATCCATATTTTTCAATGTGTTTCGCAAGGAACAGAGGGCATAGGACAACATCCCGTAATTGCCGCTTTTCGTACGGATTTCGCTATTTCGTTGAAAACTCTTGCACGCGCTCAACGTCAGCCAGTTTTCTGTGAGTTTACGCGTTCTGACGGCGGGAGCACCGGGAATCTGAAAGTTCTGGATAACGCCTCGCACCACTTCATTTTCCAATTCTCTCGAAGAGTCGCCACTGTGACAAGCATCGACCACCAACACGATATGTCCTGCCTGCCCGATACGGTTACGGATTCGGGTCATCCACGCACCGACTTCGTCGTCCGAGAGATGTTTTTCTCCCCGGTCGTCACTGCCATACGTCAGACAAGCATCGTAGGGAATCCATGCCTCATCCCAGCCGTCGGTTTCGTCACCGTTCCAGTCGGTCATACGTTGTCCGTGCCCGGAGAAATGGATATAGACCTGGTCGCCTTTTTCACAACAGTTCAGGAGATGTTGGAAAGCCGTGACAATGCCCGCCTTGGTGGCTTCCTCATTCACCAAGGTCGTGATATGCTTGTAACCAAATTCCCGTAACATGGCACAGACAATAGGGACATCCCGGTCACCATTGATTTTATTCCATGAAATATCTTTGTAGGTTCCGAGTCCGATAACCAATGCATGCTTTTTCACAGCAAAAGCGCTCAAGGACATCAACAGCACCCAACTCATACATGCCAAACGACAAAGAATACTTTTCATAAAAGTCTGTATAAATAATCAACAATAGATGCAAAAAGAATGAACAGATGATATTCTGTCAAACAGAAGAGAAGCATCTTGCACCAAAATAGAATGTGTTTTACGGCTCAAAGTTAACAACTTTTTATTAAATCCGATTAAGAGTATCATGGGGATTTTGCCCAAGAAGCGGATAAAAAGGGAGAAGATGCAGAAAAAGGGTGTCAGATGGAATAAGGCGCGAGATAAAAGACAGGATGATGGAAGAAAGTCTCCGGCCTCCGTCCGTCTCCGATGGTCAACAGCTAAAGGTCTGTTTCCAATAATTTTTCGCCGTCTGCCAACTTTGAATAAAAAAACAGGTGTTCCGGGAACAAACCGAAACACCTGAAATATAAGATTCTAAATACGAGTAAATGTCGTTATAGAATTGATAGGAAATGTGTGCTAAAAGAGAGCATCTCTAAAGTGGAACCATCCGGAAGCAGAAGGCTGACCAGAACTCAGAATCAAGCCCGCCCACCAAAGAAGTTTGGAAAGCAGGCTATTGAAACAAACAGAGAGGAATGGAGTCAGTTTTTTTTGCATGAATCCATCAAAACAGACAAGGATTCGCCTTTGTTATTTTTCAAGAATAAACGCTAACAGGCCTCAGACCTACCGGCGCATGCCTTCTTGAGTTTCTAAGTATATTGCTTCACCTGTCTCTCTCCTCTCAGCACGGCAAGAGCATTGGAGGCCAGCGCCTCCATTTCGTCCTCACCCGGATAGATGTATATGGGCGCCAGGAATCCGATGCGCTCACTCAGACGCTTCACGATATAGTCTGAATAAGCCATACCTCCCGTGAGGAGAATGGCATCAATCTTACCACAAAGCACAGCACCTTCGGCAGCAATGGAACGGGCTGTCTGATAAATCATCGCATCCACCAGGAGTTCGGCCTTCTTGTCACCATTTTCCACCCGGTGAAGTATTTCCTTCACATCGTTCGTACCGAGATGTGCCACCAAACCGGCATTGCCGGCAATTTTCTTCAACAGTTGTTCCTCGGTATAACGGCCGCTATAACACAGATGAATCAAATCGGCTGCGGGTAACGAACCGGCACGTTCGGGAGAAAGCGGACCTTCGCCATCGAGGGCATTGTTGGCATCTACGGCGAGGCCCTTGCGATGGGCGGCAACAGAAATGCCACCTCCCAGGTGACAGATAATGAGATTCAAGTCCTCATAACGACTGCCTATTTCCTTGGCATGACGGCGGGCCACCGCACGCTGGTTCAGCGCATGCCAGATAGCAATACGCGGCATCAGGGGCGAACCGCTGATACGTGCCACGTCGTCCAGTTCGTCTACCATTCCCGGATCGGCAATAAAGGCCTTGCATCCCGGAATCTTGGCAGCGAGTTCATAGGCAATCAGGCAACCGAGATTGCAGGCATGACGACGGATGGCCTGGTAGGTATCCTCGCACATTTTCTGATTTACCTCATACACTCCGCCTTTTACCGGACGGGACAGACCGCCACGTCCGATAATGGCATCAAACTGCATCGGAATGCCAGACGCCTCCAGTTCACGAACCACGAGGTCCCTGCGGAAACAACGCTGATCGATGGCACGGGCATAAGGTGCCAGTTCCTCTATGGAGTGCTTGATATTACGGAGCAATATCACTTCCTCATCTTTATAAACTGCGATTTTTGTTGAAGTAGATCCTGGATTTATCACCAAAATAGAAATACCCGATTTCTGGGGCTTTTCCTCGTTACTAGTCTCTCTCATAAAAGTTGATTTTTTTTAAGTAAGCGATGGAAATAGATTTTGATTACTTACTTATGTAAGAAAGGAGGAGGAGAAAAATTATTTTTCATCCCCCACCCGTTTTGCTAAATAGGAAGTCTGTACCTTATTATCCGATACCTTCCGCCGTGCGGGATGTCTGCTAGTCTACCGCCATGGCAGCGAAAGCGAGACTGTAGAATTTGTCTTCCCCGCTGTCGCCGCGTGAAGGCAACACTACCGGACAGATGGTACCCTGCAAGGTACCGGCCACATCGGCCTTGGACAGGAAGGTAATGGTCTTATAGAAAGCATTGCCGGCTTCGATATCAGGAAATACCAAGACATCGGCACGTCCTTCCAAAGGGGAAGGAATTCCTTTCTTTTTCAATGCAATAGGATCAATGGAAGTGCGCAAGTCGAGTGGTCCGTCCACAATGGCTTTGCCCCACTTGCCCTGGGCTGCCATATCAATGATTTCAGGATAGCCCAGCGTATGGGGAAATTTGTCGCTCGCCTTCTCCGAACAATGCAACAAAGACACGCGGGGTTCCTTGATGCCGAAGGCATGGCACACCTTGACCGCATAACCCACCTGGGCGATACGCTGTTCCTGGGTAGGATAAGGTATCACGGCCGGATCGGTGAAGAAAAGCAACTGGTTGCGTTCTGGGAATTGGGCTACGGAAAGATGAGTCAGCACATTGCCCTTGGGCAGCAGTCCGTGCTCTTTGTTCAATACGGCGCGAAGCAGTATGTCGGTACTGATCAGTCCCTTCATCAGAATGTCGGCTTCTCCCTCACGGACCAGGGCCACTGCACGGGTGGCAGCTTCTACATAGTCTGCGGCATCCTCAAAACGCATCCATTCGGAATAAGGATGGAGTTCCTTACGTTGTCTCACCTTCTCAGCATCTCCTACAAATATGACTTCAGCAAATCCTTCATGAAGCGCACGCTCCACAGCGTACAAAGTTGAGTCGTCACTACCGCACACCACTGCCATGCGCAAACGTCTGCCATTAGCGCCCAAATGCGCCATCATCTGTTGAAAGTTTTGAATCATTGTCATATCTTTTAAGGTAATACTGTTCGTGGCAAAAGGAACACTAACACCTCCTTTTCTGCCAACGCACAAATATAACAAAAATATATGCCAATGTGACTACTTTATATATAAATGTCCCCTTCCCTACCGGGATATAGAAAAAAAGACATCCACTTTCTACTTTTGAGTCACTCTTTACCGGCTTTCTCCACAAGATAGACAAAGGAGGTGAAAATCTTTTGAACGTATAAATTCATATTTCTCAGAAATTATGAGTAAAAAATAAACCTTTCAGATAAATTCAAGTATCTTTGCAAGAAAATATAAAATCAAACATTTGTTATTATGAACAAACTTTTTTTTATAGCAGGGACCGCCATAGTTGCCACTCTTTTCAGCAACAGTGTCATGGCTTTTCCTTCTTTCAACGAAAACATCTCTACAGAAAGTCTTATCATCAACGACCAGCATGACGGCGTCATCCGTGGCAGCATTTCCGGTTTGGAAGCGGAGGATACCTTGATGGTCAGAACGAAGAATCAAACTGATACTGTTGCGGTTCACAACGGTTCTTTCGAATACACTTTCTCTTCCGAACAAGCGGAACTAGTCAACTTCTATAGCATCAGCAAGAAATTGGCGAATGGTAACTACCGCGCTTTTCGTATGAATCCCATCAGCGTCATGCTCTTCCCTAACGACCAAGTGTCTGTCAAGGGTAATTTTGACGTTTACCAAGTGACTGGCAGCAAATTCTACGATGAGTACAATCAGATGAACGCTCCGCTTCTTGCCAATGACAAGAAGAGAATGGCTCTGAGCGAAGAATATTCCACTATCGCCCGCAGCGCACAACCCGACAAGCAGCGTCTGGAAGCCATCCGCGAGGAATTCCAAAAAATTGGTTTGGAAAACGACCGGATGATTATTGACTATGTCGGCAAACATCTCGATTCCGACCTCTCTGTCTTCCTCCTCTATTATTTCCATCCGGAAGCTGGAGAAAAACAAATCGACCACATCACCAAGGAAGTACAAAACGGTGCGTTGAGCCATCTCTACAAAGAGATCAAAGCTTATTATGACAAGGTAGTTGCCAAGCGCGAAGCTTCCAAGTACATCCAAGAGGGCAAGATGGCTCCCGACTTCACTTTGAAGGATCTCAACGGCAAGGACTTCTCTCTTTCTTCACTGAAAGGCAAATATGTCGTCCTCGACTTCTGGGGTTCCTGGTGTGGATGGTGTATCAAGGGAATGCCTAAGATGAAGGAAATGTATGCCAAATACAAGGGCAAACTGGAAATTGTGGGCATCGACTGCAACGATCCCGAAAGCAAGTGGAAGGCAGCCGTCGCAAAGCACGCACTTCCTTGGATCAATGTCATCAACAATCCGAAGGGTGGCGCAGATATGACCAACGTCTACAATATCTCTGGTTTCCCGACCAAATTGATTATTGCTCCTGACGGAAAAATCGCAAAAATCGTTGTCGGTGAAGATCCTGCATTCTATACAGCTATCGACGAATTCATGAAATAATATTCTCTGATAGAGTTAACCTCCAATCATCCTTTTCCTTGTCTTTTCAAGGAAAAGGATTTTTTTATGAACTTAAATACCATAACGAATGAGCAATTTGGGAAGTCTGCTCATCCACCATGCACAGACCACACCATGTCCTATAATTATTTTCTCCCCTTTCAGAATCAGGAAAAAGTCTTATAGAATGAAAAATGTTGGTATCTTTGCATTCTGCTTAAAGATAATTAAAATATGATAACCTTTTTAATCTGTTTGGCGCTGTTGATTACAGCGTATTTTACTTATGGACGCTATTTAGAGAAACAAGTTGGAGTGGACCCAAATGCTGAAACTCCTTGCAAAAGACTCTATGACGGTATAGACTATGTTCCTCTGCCCCGATGGCGAGTCTTCCTGATACAACTTCTTAACATTGCCGGTACAGGTCCTATCTTCGGCGCCATTCTGGGTGCCTGCTTTGGTCCGGTGGCTTTTCTGTGGATTACCTTTGGAGGTATCTTCATGGGAGCCATGCATGATTACATTTCAGGTATGATGCTGGTACGCAATAACGGTCTGAGCATACCGGAGGTCGTAGGCAATTATCTGGGCAATGGCATGCGGCAGTTCATGCGCGTGTTTTCCGTCTTGCTGCTGATACTCGTAGGTGCCGTTTTCCTCCTCAGTCCCGCCCAGCTGCTGGGTAATATGACGCCCTCCATCTCTACCGCCACCTGGGTATGGATTATTCTGATCTATTACTTTGTAGCCACACTTTTACCTATCGATAAAATTGTCGGCCGCATTTATCCCCTCTTTGGTGTTGCCCTTGTTGTAATGGCATTAGCACTCATGGGGGCTCTGTTCTTTGGTGACTATCAGATACCAGAAATGGTCACTTTCCACAATTTTCAGTTGAATCCGGACAAATTGCCCATCATTCCGACCCTCTTCATAACTATAGCCTGTGGTGCTATTTCAGGTTTCCACGCCACTCAGTCCCCCATGATGGCGCGCTGCGTACAGAATGAACGTGAATGCCGTTCAGTTTTCTATGGTGCCATGATTTCCGAGTCTGTCATTGCTTTGGTTTGGGCGGCTGTCGGTATGACTTTCTTCGGCGGGGCTGGCGAATTGTCACAAGCTCTTTCCGAACATGGTGGCAGTGCTGCCTGGGCGGTCAACGAAATCTCTAACGGCATGCTGGGAGTAGCTGGTGGTATTCTGGCCTTGCTGGGCGTTGTAGCCGCCCCCATCACTTCAGGAGATACCGCCTTCCGTTCCGCCCGACTGATCATTGCAGATATGCTTCACATTGACCAAAAAGACAAAATGAAACGTCTTGCCATCTGTATCCCTCTCTTCCTCGTTGGATATGGCATCACGTTGGTCGATTTTGATGTTGTATGGCGCTATTTTGCCTGGACCAACCAGACTTTGGCAACCATCGTTTTATGGAGCATCGTCGTCTACATGGTACGTAAACGTGCCAATCGTTGGTTGGCAATCTTTCCGGCCATCTTCATGACGTACATCTGCAGTTCCTTTATCTTTATCTCTGACCAATTCGTGGGGATGACGAATCATGTCTATGCTTATATTCTAGGCGGAATCGTGGCTTTATTTATTACTGTCATCATGCTGCTGAAGCTGAAAAAGGAAGATCAACTGTTGCTGAAATAATAAGATTTAGAAATCCAATATATATATGAGCGGAAGGCTTCAGCAGAGGCCTTCCGCTCTGTTTTTCAGTTTTGGGACAAATACAGAGATACCCAAATGTTTTGCACAAGCGCTTTCTGACAGTTCCTCACTAAAAAGATTCCAACAAAAGGAGCCTCACTTCTGCAATAAAGAGTTATCTGATGGCAAAAAGAGTTTTATATACACAGAATGCTTCATAATATGTGAATTTTACATAAATATCAATCATGGATTGGTTCCTTTTAGGCTTTTTATTTAAATTTGTCCTAACTATGGTAAGAAACACGGATATATCGGAATTATTGGAAAAATTGCCTCCTATCAGTTTGGAGGAGATGTCGTCTATCCGGCTGATGAAGCGGACCGACACCAAATTTCTGACGAATATCCAAACCTTGAAATTATTACTCGAAAAAGTCCGAGGCAGCTATTATACTCAGAAAATTAATGGGACGAGAATAGCTAATTATACCACTACCTATTGGGACGATGCCGCAGAGCACCGGATGTTCCGCGTTCACCATAGCGGACACCGACCACGTACCAAAGTGAGAGTCCGCACCTATATGGACTCGAATCTGGTATTTCTCGAAGTCAAAAAGAAAGACAATCATGGAAAAACCTCTAAAAAACGCGTCAGTGTGCCTTCATTGGATGCGGTCATGAATGAACATTACGGAGAAGATTTCTTAAAAGAAAAATCCGGATTGACTTTTGAAGACATCATCCCTACTCTTTCCAATCAATTTCAACGTATCACATTAGTGAACCTGGCGAAGACTGAACGGCTGACCATCGATTTCAATCTGCATTTCTACAACCGTGAGAACGGTGTAAAGATGGAAATGGAGAACATCGTGATCATCGAACTCAAACGGGACGGGCGCGTGCCTTCCCCCATTCTTCCGCTGTTACGTGAATTGAGAATCAAGCCCAAAGGCTTCAGCAAATATTGTATCGGTACGGCTGTAACCAATCCTGGCATACGCCAGAATCTGTTCAAGGAAAAGCTGACTTATATCCACAAAATCTGTAGGAAAGGGGAATAAACAGCAGAGAAGCGGACTTGTGGACTACTTTTAGAATTGTAATGTTGTTAACTGATTAAATTTAATAATGAACGAATTTTTCGCAAACTTTTTTACGGCTGAAAATTTCAGTTTTACGAAAGAACTGGGGAACTTGATTTGCAGTTTCACGCTAAACTCCATCGTGGTATGGATTATTGTACACTTTTTCTATTATCCGAAGGGGCGCAGACGCGATTATTATTTTACCTTCGTCATTCTCTCAGTAAGCATCTTCATGTTGATTTACATTCTACTGAAAGATTCTTCGGATATGGGCATCGGTGCCGCATTGGGACTTTTTGCCATCTTCGGCATTATCCGCTACCGTACAGAGAGTGTGCCCATTCGTGAAATGACTTATCTTTTCTTCCTGGTTGCAGTGTCCGTACTGAATGCAAAATCGGGGGACATCAATTTCGTAGGCCGACTGTTTGTCAATGGTATATTTATTGGCGTGGTCTGGGCAAGCGAAAATTTTCTTTCAGCCCACAAGGAAGGTTGCAAATTTGTAAAATATGACAATATCGACCTCATACAACCGGAACATTATGAGGAGCTCAAGGCCGATTTGGAAAAACGGCTGGGGCTAAAGATTACCCGTATAGAAGTGGGTGCGGTCGATTTCTTGAAAGATATGGCGATGCTTCGCGTATTTTATCATGATCCTGAGATGCGCATCAAAGAAGTAGATAGAATCTTTAAAATACCAAAAGACAATGCGTTTTAAAAACACCCTCATGCTTGCGCTGGCCACACTGGCGGCAAGCCCTGCTTTTTCACAAAGCGATGACTTTGGCATCTGGACGAGTTTGGGCGTGGAGAAAAACTTGACGAAAAAACTATCGGCAGAAGCTGCCTTCGATTTCCGATCCGCCAACAACTTGGAGAATGCCTCACGCTGGTCGGGTGCCTTCGGACTCAGCTATAAGGCGTTGAATTTTCTGAAACTAGGAGCGGGATATGTATACATTTATGACTATAGTCCCTTGGAAACCAAGGTGAATTTTACCAATAAGGGCAAAGTCAACGGTTACAATGTGGACCATGGGCACTGGCAGAACAAACATCGTGTTTACTTTGATGCGACAGGCCATGTAAAAATGGGCCGCTTCAAACTGAGTCTGCGCGAGCGCTACCAGTATACCCATACGGCGGCGACAGACTGTCCGCGCACCCGTTTCCGCGATGAGGTACAGGGAGGCTACACTGGAGAAACCTTTGTATGGGAAGGTACGGAATTCATGGAAATGTCCAAGGTGACCGACCACAAGACGGGAAAAGACAAACATTATCTGCGCTCTCGCGTGAAAATAGAGTATAATATACCGAAATGTCCGATTAACCCCTATGCATCTTATGAGTTGAGCAATGACCTGGAAGATGGACTGGATTTGGACAAGACTCGTTTGATTATCGGTTCTGAATGGAAAATCACCAAACAGCATGTCCTGTCTGCCGGCTATCTGTACCAGCATGGCACCGACGGCGACCACGATGGCGGACGTCATGTATTGGACCTTTCCTACCGGTTTAAATTCTAAACATATTAATGTCATGATGAAGAAAATACTCTGTTGCATATTTTGTATGGCAATGGCGATAAATGCCAGTGCCCAGACACTCGATTATCTGACCTTCCGGACGGTGGATGGCGTGGAAAGAAGTTTGCCCGTAGACGGATTGAAAATGACTTTCACCAATAACCAACTCCATGCTGTAGCCCAGGGACAGGTAGCCGATTTTAATTTGATGGACCTGTCAATAATGTTTTTCGCTCCTACGGCTACTGCAATTGAAAGTGTAAGAGGAGAACATCAGAAGGTGGCCATCGTAGACGGGAAATTGTGGGTAAAGGCTCCTGAAGGGGCTGAAATCCGTGTCTATAGCTATGACGGCCGACAAATCAATAGAGAAGCGCCTCTCCATGGAATCTATCTGGTAAAAGTAAATGGTCAAACTTATAAAGTAATGGGAAAATGAAAAAGATAAGTGTTCTGGCCTTGGTCTTTGGCATGGCGTTTACCGCTTGGGGACAAACCATGAAGATACATCAAAAGGCGGTGACTGTGGCAGTGCCTGCTTCGGAAGCAGGCAAGATGACCTACGGAGCGGATGGAACGACCTTAACAATCATGGGTAAGACCTATACCATCAGCGAGATAGACAGCATCACGGTGGACCGTTCCATCGTGAAGGCAAACACCGTGACCGTCGATTATCAAGGTAACAGGGCTCACGTACTGGTGGCTGGCAATGTGGCACCCAATATGGTGGTAACCGCCCACGCTGCCGACGTATCTGTGGTGGTGGATGCCTCTTGGCAACAGGAAATCTTCTATACTTTAAAAGGACAAACTTCCGAAGGCTCTTTTTTTATGGACGGGGAATACAAGTCTACTGTGACTTTGGACAATCTGACACTAAACAATTCGGACGGAGCAGCCATCGACATTGCCAACGGCAAACGCATTGATGTGATTGTGCCACATGGTACCACAACCACCTTGAGCGATGGTAAGGGATTGCAGAAAGCATGTTTCTTTGTCAACGGACATCCGGAGCTTTCGGGAGGAGGAACCTTGTTGCTGACGGGAAATTCGCGCCACGCCTTTGCTTCCGATGAATATACGCGCATCAAACCGGATTTTGGTATGCTGAAAGTCCTTCAATCCATCGGGGACGGCCTGCATATCAAACAGTATTTCAAAATGCAGGGAGGTACCATAGAAATAGCCAATACTTCGGGAGACTGCATAGATGTGGAAAAGACTACCAACCCGCTGGATGCGGATAATGGTAAGGTGTTCATCGACAATGGTTCTTTGAAGATGCGTGTTACTGCCGATGACGTAAAGGGGTTGAAATGTGACAGTGACATGACTCTCTCAGGAGGTACCATCGAAGCCGGTGTGATAGGATTGGGAACCAAAGGCATCAGTGTAGGCGGAAATTTGTTGGTTCAACAAAAGACTGCGGTACCTACAAAAATAGTAATGGCCGTAACAGGTACAACTTTTAAGCCCAAAGATCCTGTTTTGGAATCCAAATGCAGAGGTATTAAGGGTAAGGGCAACTTCGTCTTTGATGGTGGTGACATTCAAATCTCAGCGACAGGCAAGAAGAGTAAGGCAATCAGCATCGATGGAAGTTACACATACAAGAGCGGAACCATCAACTGCCCTGTTGACGCCAACAAATAAATGGACATATAAATAAAAAATCCAATAAGAAAAAAGTGTCGGATATTTGGTATAAACCGGATATCCGACACTTTTTATTATAGCTCAAACAGCATTAAAAATTTATTGCCGACTAATTATTCGCCATTCACTGATTCATTGTTGATTTAGGGCTAATTCATTGCTAATTCACAGCTGATTCACAATATATTCGCAGTTAATTAATCATTTATTAACGGCAAAAGCATTGCTGATGCACGGCTGAGACATTACCAATTTATCACCAGCCGTTTTTTCAACGAGTTGTAATCGCGTTGCAAAATATCTCCAACCTTTGCCGTTGAAAGTATCCAGAGCGAAGGTTCGTTTAGGGATTTGCTACGTTGCTTCCAGCGATGGGCTCATGAAACGAAAAAGACCATAAAAAAGGCGCGGCCCCGAAAGGTCGCGCCTATATAATTATATGAAGTTTGGATTAAGCTTCTTCAGACCAATCCAACTTAGTCATACGTACGTAGCTCTGGTAACGCTTCTTAGCCATATCCTGACATGCCTGGAAGAGTTCTTCAGCTTCGTTAGGATACTGCTTCATTACAGAGAGGAAGCGAACTTCACCCTTCAAGTAATCGTTGAACAATTCCCACTTTGGAGCCTTAGAGTCGAGAGAGAATGGGTTCTTGCCCTGAGCTTCGAGCTCTGGGTTGAAACGCCACAAGTGCCAGTAACCGCATTCTACTGCAGCAGCTTCTTC
>SAMEA104404103__coassemble_142_pt1 | contig 52177 bp, 35 predicted proteins | sample SAMEA104404103__metabat2_high_PE_061 | metagenome-assembled genome bin SAMEA104404103 (sample SAMEA104404103) | Balaenoptera acutorostrata | reverse complement strand
CTTCCAAGCAGAACAAGAGACGGATAAAAATGGCGAGAGAAAGGAAGAAAAATATCTTAAAACTGTATGAAGTTATTTTTTTACCATTACTAAAGTGTGCTTTCTGATAGATGGCTGTTGGGGAAAGTATGTTTTCATTTTCCTTTTGTAAAGACAAATGTAGCCATATCTTCTTATATTTGTGGACAAATCAGATTGCTATGAAGAATATACTTTTATCCTTGTCCTTGTTCTTGTTCTGTTTTACGCAGACTCTGTCCGCCCGTGATTTTGTTGAGGAGGTCCTTACCTTAATGGGGACCGCATCGACTTACGAATTGTCTGCAGGCAATACTTATCCGGCTATCGCCCGCCCATGGGGAATGAATTTCTGGACACCGCGTACGGGTAAAATGGGAGATGGCTGGCAGTATACTTATACTGCTCATCAAATTATTGGATTCAATCAGACGCACCAAACGAGTCCGTGGATGAATGATTACGGTGTGTTCTCGTTAATTTCGGTGACAGGAAAAATTGAATTGGACGAACAGAAACGGGTCAGTTGGTTTTCGCATAAGAGCGAGACTGTGAAGCCTTATTACTATAAAGTGTATCTGGCCGATTATGATGTGGTCACGGAGCTGACTCCCACGGAGCGTGCCGCCATGTTTCGGTTTACTTTTCCTGAGGGGAACGCCTTTGTCGTAGTGGATGCTTATTATCATCATTCGCATATCCGGGTGCTTCCTGAAGAAAATAAGATAGTGGGGTATACCACGCACAATCATGGAGGTGTGCCTGAGAATTTCAAAAATTATTTTGTCATTCTGTTTGATAGACCGTTTTCCTATCAGGCTACTTTATGTAACGTTAGGTTGCCAGCGAAAGGAGAAGAGACGGTGCCTTTGTCACTGAAAGAAGATGAATTGGAACAAACTGCCTATCACACCGGTGAGGTTGTCGGTTTCAATATCCGGAAAGGGAAACTCGTTCATGCCCGTGTGGCTCCTCCTTTATCAGTGTGGAACAGGCCGAATTGAACTTGACAGAAGTGGGAAAGCGTACTTTCGATGAGATTGCTGATGAAGGTAAACAAGTGTGGAACAAGGTCCTGGGCAAGGTGGAGGTGGAAGGAGGCAGCATTGACCAGCAGCGGACCTTCTATTCGTGTCTTTACCGCTCTTTGCTTTTCCCGCGTAAATTAAAAACACGTAAGTAATCGATTTAATCTACTGATTTTTATGATACAACAGACACAATTCATACTTTCCGCCAAACGAAGAGGCTGCCATCTTATCACGAACGAGATATTACAGCATCTCTCCCGACCGCTTCCCGCAACGGGATTGCTCAACTTGTTTGTGCAGCATACTTCGTGCGCCCTGTCTATAAATGAGAATGCCGATCCTGATGTACGGGGTGACATGGAGAAAATCATGAATCATTTGGTCAAGGAGAACGAACCATATTATGAGCATACGATGGAGGGACTGGACGATATGCCGGCCCATGCGAAATGTTCCTTGTTCGGGGTGAGCCTGACGATTCCGATCACCCAAGGACAATTAAATCTAGGTACCTGGCAGGGAATTTATCTCTGTGAGTTCCGTGATTATGGTGGAGAAAGAAAAATTGTGGCAACCATTTATGCGTAGAATCCGTCTATAACTTTAACTGGCAGGCTGGAAGAGATTCGCTTTCCGTCTTCATTTCTAATATTCCCCTTAAGAAGGTTCGGGAGTGCACGGTGGGCATTTCCGAACCTTATTTTTGGGTATCAGGAGAAGAATAAATATAATCTGTCTGTTTATCTATTTTCGTATCAGGCCATCCCCACAAGTAGGGATAGCCCGACGGTAAAATCACCAATTTTAGTTATTGAAGTTTTTTTTCGTTTTTAATACCTTTGCACCGAATTTAAAAGTATGTTATAAAACATGAAATCCTTCATTCTTGCTCTATTAACGGCGTTCTCATTCCTAACGGCTTCTGCTCAGGAAAAAGTCAAGGTTATGGGAAACGTGATTACAAAAGACGGCCATCCCGCGGAATTTGTCACAGTCAAACTGAAAAATACCACTTTTGGCGGAACAACGGATGCTGACGGCCGTTTTGTCTTTACCGCCCCTGCTGGCGACTATGTCCTGGTGGTGCAGTCTATAGTCACGCACCGCAAGGAAATGCCTGTCACCCTGGTGGAAGGTAAGGAGAATATCTTTGAAAATATTGAGACCAAGGAAAGTACCACCCAGTTGGACCAAGTCGTGGTGACGGGGCAGTTTGCTCCCCAGTCCATGCGTAATTCTTTGTATAAGGTGCGCTCCGTCAGCAGTCAGACCATCCGGCAGAAGGCTCCGGCGACGGTTGAGGCTTTGCTGAATACTGAAGCCGGCATCCGTATCTCAAACGATATGGCGCTGGGCGAATCTGATTTCGAACTGATGGGGATGAGCGGCAACAATGTGAAAGTGCTGCTCGACGGTGTGGCTTTGCTCGACCGTGGTGCGAAGAAGCAGAGTTTGAGCCAGCTGGACGTCAACAGCATCGAACGCATCGAGATCGTAGAAGGACCGATGTCTGTCATCTATGGTACAGATGCTCTGGCCGGTGTTATCAATATCATAACCAAAAAGGGAAAGGGCCTTTCGCAGAATAATACCTGGAGCGTCAGTGCACGTGTGCAGGAAGAGTCTATAGGCGATGAATACCAGTTTTTCAATAACGACGGACAGCACAATGAAAGTGTAGATTTAGGAGTCAGTCTGCGTAACGGACTTTATATGAAAGGCGGAGTGACCCGCAACGACAACAATGGTTGGAGCGGTCCTAAGGAAGGTCGTGAAAAGCAGTGGCACCCCAAGGACCAGATGCTTTACAGCGGCATGCTGGGATACCGTCGTCACAATCTGAACGCCTGGTATCGTCTGAACTATACTGATGAAACCATCTTTACGCCGATGAATGCCAATCCGAATGTCCCTGAACAAATCAAGGACAAGGACTTCCTTACGAAGCGTATGAACCACCAGGTACAGGCTGACTGGAAGGTGAATCACCAATGGAATTTCAACTTCGTTTTCTCCTATCAGGATTACGAGCGTAAGACACGTACCATGTTTACCAACCTGGAGACCGGCGACAAATGGCCTTCTAAGGAAACTGGCGGACAGGATGTCACCAAGTATAATAGTTTGAATGCCCGTGCCACTGCGACGTGGAGCATTTCACCGAAGTTCAGCTTACAGCCCGGTCTGGAATATTTAGAAACTGAAGGAAAGGGAGATCGTGTACGTGGAAAGAACAGCATCTCTGACCTTGCTTTCTTCCTTTCTGCCGAATACAAGCCTTGGGAGTGGTTGAGCATGCGTCCAGGCGTACGTACCTTTATCACTGCCAACTACGACACTCCTGCGGCGGTCCCTTCTTTCCTGACCAAATTCAATCTTAACCCGAAGATGGATTTACGTCTGTCTTATGCTTACGGTTTCCGTACACCGACGATCAAGGAACTTTATATGGATTTTATTCACCAGGACAACCATATTACAGGCAATCCTGACTTGAAGGCTGAATATTCCAACAATATCACAGCTTCGTTCACTTACCGTATCATTCACAACGAACGTATGCGGCTTACTACCAGTCTGAGTGGTTATTTCAATTTGTTCAAAGATAAGATTGACATCGCACAAAGTCTTACAGACCCAACCATCCACACTCATTATAATATAGACGATTATAAAACTTTGGGTGGATCGTTCGAAACAAATTTTGCCTGGGGGAACTTGAATGCCAACGCCAATTTCTCCTTAGTGGGCCGTTACAACAGTTATTCGCATGAGGTAGACGCCAGTTCCCAGTTCCGTTATTCACCGGAGTTCAGTGCAAGCGTGAGCTATCAGGTTCCGAGAATTGGCACCAATATCAGCATGTTCTATAAATTTACCGGTGAGCGTGCCGAATATTTTGAAGGTCTCGATAAGCAGGACAATGAGGTCTACTACTTGCGTACCATGCCTTCTTATAACTTCGCCGATATCACCGTGTCACAGAAAATCACTTCTTTCCTCCGTCTCAATTTGGGTGTCAAGAACCTCTTTGATGTCACTTCCTTGCAGACCACTTCCGACCGGAATGATGTAGGTATTATGCCTGTCAGTTATCTAGGATGCGGCCGCAGCTGGTTCGCTGGCCTTACCTTTGATATGGATGGTAAATTTTAATAGCAACAATATAAAACTTATAACAAATGAATTTTAGATTTTTCTTAGCAGCGGCACTTTGTCTCTCTGCATTTACTTTCACTTCTTGTAGTGACGATGATGAACAAGACACTATGATAGGTCCTTGTCCGGGTCCTGAAACCAGCGCGCAGAAGATGATACTTCAGGGTAAGGTCGATAACGGCACTCCTGAAGGCACTTATGCCAATATGGTTTATGTGGATCTCAGTTCGAAGACCCAGCACGCTGTTGCCCGCCAGTCCTGGCATCTTGGCTTTTATTGTGGTGAGGATTTCCATGTCACTCTCAACCAGTCTCTGTCACGTGCCTGGTCAACAGGTAAGACCGATTTCGCTGCCGTCAATGTGGAAGATGCCGAGAAAGCTCCCGAATTGTCTGCTGGTATGATGACTTTCCCCAGTGACATCGCCATTACTGACGATGCCAGCCGTGATTTAGACAAAACCATTTTTGGAGAAATTGCTACGGAAGATGCCAAGGCAGAAGTGTTCCTGGTGGCTACAGCTGACTGGCAGGACCGCTCGACTTGGTATAAGGTAAAGGTGGTTCGCGAAAGTAATGGTTACAGAGTGGAATACGGCAACGTGAAAGATCCGACTCCGATGACTGCCAAAATTACCAAGGATTCTTCCAAGAACTTCATAGGTTTCTCTTTGACAAAGAACCAAGTGGTGGATTTGCCACAGAATTGGGATTTGATGTGGTCCAATGCCATCGCTTTGAACAAAATGCCTAACGGCAGAGAAATTCTCGGTCCTGCCAGTGACGTAATTGCTACCAACAGTTACAATCATGTGGAGACTGCCATGGTCATGGTTGCTGAAGCTGGCAAGTATGCCGACTTCCAGAAGGCTGACCTCGCAAAGGTGAAGTTCCAGAAAGAAGCGAACGTTATCGGAACCGGTTGGAGAACAGCTCCAATGCCTAACGCTACTCCGGGACCTAATGCCGACCGTTTCTATATTATCAAGGATGCCGATGGCAACTGCTACAAACTCCGTTTCCTTCATTTCTGCGAAGAGGATGGCGGCGAACGTGGTTGTCCGGAATTGGAATTTGAATTATTGAAATAAAAACTATTTATATTAAACATTGGCTGACGATTCCTGGATACTAGGAGCGTTGGCCATTTCTTGTTTTGAAGTCTAAATATAGAAATACATGAAAAGAATATTATTTATCCTCTTCTCTCTCTCTGCCCTGACAGGACTCAGAGCTCAGAATCCTGCTGCTTATGTGCTTTATGATAAAGACGGCAAACCGGCAGACTATAACCGTATGATTCAAGATATGGCGGAGAAGGATGTCGTCTTTTTAGGTGAAATCCATAATTGTCCCATTGCTCATTGGATGGAGAAGGTCATCATAGAAGATTTGCATGCCGTGCATGGAAAGACACTCATGCTGGGGGCCGAAATGTTTGAACGCGACAACCAGTTGCTGATGGACGAATATCTGTCCGGTCTGATTCCCGAATCTAAATTCAAGGCCGAAGTCAAACTTTGGGACAACTATGATACAGACTATGCTCCCATTGTAAATTTTGCCAAGGAGAACAATTTGCCTTTTATTGCGACCAATGTGCCCCGCCGTTATGCCAATATCGTTTCCAAAGGTGGCTACGAGGCTTTGGATGCTCTCAGCAAGGAAGCTCGTCAATGGATAGCTCCGCTTCCCGTTAAGTACATTCCCAATCCTTTGGTAGACGCTTATTTCGCCCACATGATGCAGCCGGGAATGTCGCAGTCGCCTGCCGCCAATCTCTCCAAAGCTCAGACTGTCAAGGACGCTACAATGGCCTGGTCCATTTCCCAATGGTTGAAAGGGCATATGGTTCATCTTAACGGCAGTTTTCACTCTACTGGTCATGCGGGTATTATCAGTTACTTGAACGAATACCGTCCGGGCTTGAAGTGCGGCACCATTGAAATCGTACGTCAGGAGGATGTCAGCAGCCTGAGCAAGATGCACAAGGGTCATGCTGATTACTTCATTTGTGTGCCAAAAACGATGACGACTACTTTCTAAATCACTATTGTTCGGATTGAACAAATTCAAAAATTTTCTCAGCAAAGGAAGATTCATATAAAAAATCAGGTACGGTTCATTATTGGGCCGTACCTTTTTATCTGTCCGTTTCGTATATTTAAAATGACGCCCGGTTGTGATTTTTTTAGAAAAAGACTGAGGTCCTGAGGTTTTTTAGAATGGAAAACTCTATATTTGCGTTTGTGTATAGAGATGATGAATATAGAGATGATGAATATAGAGATCACCACTCCTAAAGGAATACTGTTGAAAAATAAAGAAAAAATGATGTATAGAAATTGCAGAAAGTTTCTCAAGACTTCCGTATTTGTAGCTTTGATTGGCACATCCGTAGAGGGGCGTGCCTCAGTGCCAGCCGTTCCGGTATCGGGCGCGACAAATCTTATGACTATTGTGGTTGAGGAGGATAACGATGGCCCGCTCAAGACGGCCATTGCTGCTTATGATCAGAACAATTTTGCTGAGGCGATGCCTGTCTTCCAGGAATATGCGAAGAAATGCGATGCCGTTGCCCAATATTATCTAGGACTTTGCTATGTCTTCGCTCCGGGAGAGCGGAATTTGGAAGAAGCCTACCGTCAGTTCCAACTTTCAGCTGCTCAGGAATATCCTCCCGCCATCTTCAAATTGGGTGGTTGCTATATGTTCGGTATGGGAGTGAAGCAGGACGCGAAAGAAGCCGTGAAGTATTATCTGATGGCGAGTGAAATGGGAGTGCCGGAAGCCCAGTACAATTTGGGCTGGTGCTATTATTCCGGTGATGGTGTGCCAGTCGATTTCTCTGCAGCAGCTCTCTGGTTCAAAGCCGCCACCGAGAGCGGACACCCCTCTGCACCTCAGAAGTTGGGCTATTGTTATCAGGAAGGATTGGGAGTAGAGAAGGACGTAGCTAAGGCTTTGCAATTATATCGTCTTGCCGCTGAACGTGGTGCTTCCGAAGGCTTTTACGGTATTGGATTGTGCTATTTTAATGGTGTCGGAGTGGAAAAGAATATGGAAGCGGCGGCGAAGAATTTTCTCCGTTCGGCAGAGTTGGACAATCCTGGAGCCATGCAGTATTTTGGGGGGCTATATTTATATGGACAAGGTGTGCCTCAGGACGTGAACAAGGCTTTCGAATATTACAAGAAGTCTGCTGAACTTGGCAATGCACCTGGGCAGAACCATCTCGCTATATGTTATGAGGAAGGTGTAGGCACTGAACAAGACCTCAGACAAGCTTTGAATTGGTATTCCGAAGCGGCCAGGCAGGGATATGCTCCTGCGCAGTGTCAAGTGGGTGTATATTATGAAAGTGGTGTTGGAGTTGAAGCCAATCCTTCAGAGGCGCTCAAATGGTATCAGCTGGCAGCGGACCAGAACTATGGACGTGCCCAGATGCTTTTAGGCGTCAGCTATTACCAGGGAAAAATTGTTGAAGAGAATATTGTCGAAGCCGTCAAGTGGCTCAAGTTGGCTGCTGAGCAGGATGAACCGATAGCTCAGCGGTTCTTGGCTTATTGTTATAGAGACGGAGCCGGTGTGGAGAAAAATATGGACGAAGTGGTCAGATTGTTGAAACGTGCTGCCAATCTAGGTGAAGCTGCCGCCCAGTTTGAATTGGGATTGTTCTATGCCGGTTCAGAAGAAACGCCATTGGATACCGCAGAGATTTATCGTCTCTACCGTCAGTCTGCCGACCAGGGTTATCCTTTAGCTCAACATTGTGTCGGCGTATGTTACGATGAGGCCTTGGGCGTGGAGGAGGACGATGCAGAGGCCTTCAAATGGTTCAAGTTGGCTGCCGATGCAGGTGTGGCTATGTCGCAGTTCAAGGTTGGCGTCTTCTTACAATATGCCATAGGCGTTCCCCAGGATTTAGTTACTTCGGTGAAGTATTATCGTATGGCTGCTGAACAGGGTGAGGGAAAATCACAGTGCAACCTCGGTAAGTGCTATGAAGATGGTAGAGGTATCGAGCAGAATTTTGATGAAGCTTTCAAATGGTATATGAAGTCTGCTGAGAATGGCCTGAGTCTGGGACAATATAACGTAGGACATTGCTACGAATCGGGCAGAGGCGTGGAACAGAATATTGAAGAAGCCATAAAATGGTATGAAAAGTCGGCTGCCCAAGGTGAGGAGAGTGCCAAGGAGAAGTTAAAGGAATTGAATAAACAGGAATTCTGAAATTACATATGGCGCAAGATTTTCGTGAGTGAGATCTTGCGCTTTTTTATGCCCGTTCGCTATTTGCTCCCTGTGAATTCTGTAGCCCTTATTCCGTGAAATGTGTTATACAATACGTGAACTTGCTGAAGTTAATTGTGAAATCTTATAACCCTTGCGTGATTTAGGATATTATGTCCGTACACAGTTGGCGGAATTTACTGCACTTGCGTCGTTTTATGGAAATCTCATTTGTCCGGTCCGGCACTTAGGAGATTCCTTTGCTCTGGGAAGGAAATAGGGGGGTGGGTAGTTAAAAAATATTTTGTTGCTGAACGTTTGGAATGGAGTTGTCAGAAAATTAGTAATTTTGTTCATTCATTGAATTAAAAACGCAAAAACAATATGAAGAAAAGAAAAGTACCTCACACGTACGTGATAATCTTCAGCGTGGTAGTGTTCTGTGCCTTGCTCACCTGGGTGATTCCCGGAGGGCAGTATGTGGAGCAAGTGGATGCTGAAGGAGTGAAGACAATGGTTTACCAATCGGTGGACCGGGTGCCGCAGACTTGGCAGGTGTTCTCCTCGTTTTTCCAAGGCTTTGTGGACAAGGCGGACATTATTATCTTTATCTTGATTATAGGCGGTGCCTTTTGGATGGTGAACGACAGCAAGGCCTTTGATGTTGGCACAATGAGTTTTTTGCGAAAGGCGCGACGTCTGGAATCTCATCGTCTGATTCAAAAAGTGGGTATCGACAATCTGCTGCTTTTCTGCATTATGCTGATGTTCAGTGTCTTTGGGGCGGTTTTCGGTATGAGTGAGGAAACCATTCCCTTTACTCTGATATTTGTTCCCATGGCGATTTCTATGGGATATGACTCTATTACCGGGGTCTGCATGGCTTTTGTCGCGGCCGGCTTAGGGTTTGCTGGTGCCATCCTCAATCCCTTCACCATCGGCATTGCCCAGGGACTTTCGGGACTGCCTTTGTTCTCCGGCATCGAATATCGTATGTTCTGCTGGGTGATTATCAATGCTGTCGGTTTCACTTGGATTCTGCGCTATGCCCATCGTGTGAAACGTTGTCCGGAATCTTCCATCGTTTATGAAGACGACCGCTATTGGCGCAAACTGCATGCCGATGCTCCGGTAGATTTGAAATATTATACTCCCCGGGGAGCTTGGGGGACTTATGTTGCCCTGGCTTTGGGGCAGCTCGCCTTTGCTGTGATGTATCCGATGAGTTCCTTGAAGGTGGGGAATACCGTATGGGAAAATCTTCCTCTACTACCTGTCCTTACGGCTGCTTTTGTGCTGACTTCTTATTATTTTCTCAAGAAAAGTGTGCACTTCTATATAATGAATCTGCTCTTCTTCACCATCTTTTATCTGGTGGTCGGTGTGATGGGCTATGGTTGGTATATTTCAGAGATTGCCACGCTTTTTCTCGTGATGGGGTTGTCTGCCGGTGTAGCGAACGGACGTGGTCCCAACGAACTGGTTACTCTCTTCCTCGATGGTTGTAAGGACATGATGAGCGCCGCTCTGGTTGTTGGTCTGGCTGGAGGAATCATCGTGATTTTGGAAGAGGGCAAGATTATCGACACGATATTGTATGATATGGCGAAAGGCATGGAAGGACTGGGGCAGATAGCTACGGTGACGGTGATGTATATCATTCAGACCTTCATCAATCTTTTCATGCCGTCAGGGAGTGCGAAGGCCGCGTTGACCATGCCGATTATGGCTCCTTTTGCCGACCTGATCGGTTTGTCCAAGCAGGCTACGGTAATGGCCTATCAGTTTGGTGACGCTTTCACCAATCTGCTCACCCCAACTTCCGGTGTCTTGATGGGAGTGCTTGGTGTGGCGCATATACCTTATGACAAATGGTTCCGTTGGGCGTGGAAGTTCATTCTGACTCTGATTGTACTGGGTTTGCTACTGCTGATTCCAACGGTTTTGATTTCTTTAAACGGGTTCTAAAGAGTCTGGAAAATAAAACAGCAAGGCTGAATTTCATTTGTGAAATTCAGCCTTGCTGTTTTATAATCAATAGATAAAAGACTAGAATCCTAATTTTCTCAACAAGCCCTCGGCTTTGTGGATAGCTACGGCTGAGGGTATTTTGTCCAATGTCTTCTCATCGATAAGCCGCAGAGCTTTGTCAATGGAACGGAGTGCCCGGTTGTCATTTTTATATTTCTCTTTGAGTATGCGGACTTTCTCAAAAGCTTGTATTCCCATGATCATTTGTTCGAAACGGAGGCAGGAGCGGGCTCCGGGATAGATGAGGAAACAGTCGCCCGCACCGAAAGAGTAGAAGCGGCTGTCCAGCAGGGGCTCAATGACCCAACTGTTGAGCGCCCAACGCAAATATCCGTCCAAATGTGCTTTGGCAGCATACCAGCCAAACCATTGGCAGTCTGTAGGATCACAGAAGGTAAAAGTGTTGGGGAAAGGCTCTTCACAACTGGTGTAGAAGGTGGTCACCTTCCCTTCAGCTTTGCGTCGGGAGAGCATTTCGTCGGTATATTTCATGCGAAGGGCCACGCAATAGTCGTCGAGTTCGTTGACGAGTTCTTTGTGCAAGGCTCCAGCCAGTGATATTTTGAAGTCGGGATCGGCTTTGCGGATGACCTTCAAGGTTTTCAGCATGACTGGCATTGGACGTTCGTCCATGGAGATATAAGTTTTGTCAAACCATCCCTTTTCTTTCAGATGCTTGGCAAACGACTGGAGCATGGCTGTCCACATTTCGTCGTAGGCTGGTTCGCCCGGCTGGCAGCGTACTTCTTTGAAACTGTTGCTGGCCTGGTCAAAATATTGGAAAGACAGACGCCAGGGTACCATGGAGTAACAGTTGATTTGTTTGTCGATGCCGAGTTGGAGCATGAATTCTACCCAACGGTCGAAAACGGCATAGTCAAAGAACCAACTGCCATCTACCTTTTTTACCCAAGTGACCATTGATTCGAAATAGTCGTAAGTCTGGCCGTTCCAAGGTTTGTGCATCAGGGAGGTGGTGATGACTTTTCCCCCGGCGTCACGATACATTTCCATATAAGGTCTCAGTGCCTCCAGGTGGGCATCGCTCCAAGGAGCTACTTGATGATAGCGTGCGACGGAATAGGGATTTTGCCAGAGGTCGAGATGGAAAGCCCAGTCTTTTACTGCAGGTAGGACCTGGTTGCCAACTTTGACGTTGAGTTTTAACACACCGATCACCTCATTTCCGTTCTTGATGGTCACCTTTCCAATGTATTTGCCGGAGGGAGCGTCGGCAGGAACTTTCACACTTACCCAGCAGCCTTGTGAGGTATAACCAGCATGTGCCAGCGTGTCGGTCAGGCGGTCGATGGGGTCTGCCACCAGGGTTGAGTCGAATTTGAGGAGGTTGCGGCCACCGCAAGTGCCACGCTTATCCTTGTTCAGTTCGTCGGTCATGACATAGCGTACGAAACCTTTGAACATTTGTTTCCCAGTTATGACATAGTTTGAAGCGGCATGCTTTAATTCGCTGATATCATAGGTGAGTTTGTTGAGAGAACTGGTACCCCATACCACAAATTGTGAGGATAGCTTTTCACCTTTCCATGCGGAGAGGGTGAGGTCCTTCACACTTTTTTCCAATGCAGGAGTTTCCTTTTTGTATCTCACATCGGTGCTTCCCCAGCTGATGTTGACGGGTTTTACCTTTTGCCAGAGCAGGGTGTCTGTCATCACTGGATTTTCCAGTTCGGTGTAGCGTTCAACAGGGAAGAGAGCTTGGCCGGTGGCATGTCCGGAATGGGTGATGCCCGTTGGCTTTTGTGCTTGAAGGTTACCTGCAAGTAGCAGTGAGGAAACTAATAAGATGAGATTTTTCATATATATGATTTTGTTAAGTAATGGTAAAGAATAACTTCATACAGTTTTAAAATATTTATCTTCCTTTCTCTCGCCATTTTTTATCCGTCTCTTGTTCTGCTTGGAAGCGCGTCGGCAGTCATGTAGCCCGCTACACTCCTTTCTCCTAACTTCTCATCAGATGCAAGATTCGAACAAAAAAAATGCCGAACTTATTATTTCACCATTACTAACTGGAAAAACTATCAAATATCTACTGTCTTTGCAAAGATAGTAGATAATTCTGGAACATTTCGAATTCTTGTGCTGCGATATGCAACCTTCGATCTGAAGGTTGTTCTCCATACTTTTTCCGGTCTCGCCACAACCGCAGTAATTCGGCTGAAAAAAATCATTTTCCTATCCTGTTGGTAATGTAAGTGCAGGAAATCTTCCCAAAAAGCCTCAGACAGGACAATGAATGTTTATTATATGTAAATATAGGATACAAGAAGTACAGATGTCGGGATTTTCTTTTACATTTAGCGCCAGGTTGACTTCTTATATATTTTTACTAAGACAAATTAAAACAAAAGGAAAAACAAATGGCAACAGTAAAATTAAGAATAAGGAAATCCAAAGATGATTTGAAGGGAGGAATCATTTATTATCAAATTTATCATCAGAGGCAGACCAGGCAGATAACGACTAAGATGCGCGTAAGCCTGGAAGATTGGGAAAGATTACGTAAAGTTCAGATGGGGGGAACTCCTCACCCCGTTTTGATTCAGTATAAGGAGAAGATAGATTATGACATCCGGTTTTTGGAACATACCATCCGTGAGTGGGACCGACAGATGATGTCGTATACCGTATCTGATGTTGTGGATGCTTACTACCGACAATCCATGGAAATACATTTCCTGGAATATATGGAGCAGGTAACTGCAGAGCTCCTTAGAAAGAACAAACGGGGAACGGGAGTCAACTATCGTTGTGCTTATCATAGTTTCCGGCAATTTCTTTACGGAGGAGACATCCCTATCGGTCTCTTCAACAACAAATTGGTACAGGAGTATAATGACTGGCTGGAATCACGGTCGGTAGTGAAAAACAGCATTTCTTTTTATATGCGTATTCTCCGTGCCGTTTACAACCGTGCTGTAAAAGACAAACTTGTGGAACAGACTTTTCCGTTTGCACAGGTATACACGGGGATCGACCGTACACGCAAACTTGCTGTTGATGAGGCTACATTGTATAAGATCCTAGCTTTGGATTTGACTCACATGCCAGGGCTGGCCTTTTCGCGTGATCTTTTCTTTTTCAGTTTCAGTATGCGGGGAATGGCTTTCATCGATATTGCTTTTCTGAAGAAAACCAATATCAGAGACAAGGTGTTGTCGTATTATCGTAAGAAAACCAGTCAGTTGTTGGTAGTACAGTTAGAACCGTGTGCGGAAGTCATTATCAGAAAGTATGAGGAGGCTACACGGGATTCGGAATATGTATTTCCAATACTAAAACCTGATATCGAACGGGATTTGTATAGTCAGTATCATACCGCCTTGAGCTATCATAACCGGAAATTGAGAAGATTGTCGAAACTGGCGGGCTTGTCTGTTTGCCTTTCTTCGTATACGGCAAGACATACTTGGGCAACTCTGGCCCGTGACCATAATATTCCGATTTCGGTAATTAGTGCTGGTATGGGACATACTTCAGAAATCACCACAACGATTTATCTGGCATCTTTGCAAAATTCAGTGATTGATAAGGCCAATCACTCCTTGATGGAGAATATAAATAAAATGATTTCTTTCTAAGAGGTAGCATATGAATTTGCAAAATTATCATTTTTTCTGTCTTCTCTGATTCTTTATGAATAAATAAATGAAATTAAAAATCAGAGAGACACGGTGTGACTCAGAAATGCCGGATTTGATGTGTATTTTCTTTTTTTAGAAGATTCGGAGTTATGTCATGTCGATTAAGAAATTCCAATTTTTGAAAATACTTGGAATTTTTGCAATAAAAAGGAGTTTTTAGAAAGGCTGACTCCTTGTATATCAGCAATATAAAGAAGGGTGCTACCTCTTAGAAAGAAATAGCACTCTTCTTTCCGTTTTTGTCTGGGTTGTGAGATGTTTTCAAATTATAGAGCCACTATCGGGATGTAGATAATGTGTTTGAAAGGGAGTGCCGGTGGTATATGATGATGTAGTCATATATTAAGAAACCGGTTCATGAAAGACAATGAAAAGTATCTGCCCGCGCTAGCTATGTTCAGAGATACCGAACTGCCCCGTAAGGAAATATGCAAACGATGTCATCTGACTGTAGGAGAGTTCAATGCGTTTCTGCAGCGCCATCATCGCGACTTGCTTATGAAAAAGAAAAATATTAATATATCAGTAGAGGAGGCGGAAAAGATAAAACTTCGCGGCAAGAGTGGGCAAAGTTGGGTGACTGAATGCAAATACAAGGAAGCTATCGAAGCTTGCCGGAGTTTGGAGTATATTCAATACAATCTGTCTGAGGTCGCCCGTATGTTCCATTTGAATCCTACTGCATTGGGCAATCAGTTGAGAGCCCATTTTCCAAAAATCTTGTCTTGGAGAAGGGAGGAGCAGAAGCGGCGGGGCTTGTTGCGTTCTGCACAAAACAAACAACAAAAGACGATGTCACTCCAATATGAGGAGGCGGTAAGATTGTTCAGCTTTTCCGAACTGACTCTACAGCAGGTGGCAGAGCGTTGCGAAGTTTCTTTCTCAGGATTTCGCCAGCATTTGCTCTTTTATCATAAAGATTTGGTGGACAAGCGGCGGCAGATGATACAGAACCACATCGGCAACAAACGAATAGGTGAAAGAACGGGAAACAATACTGTGCACCAGCCCAAAGCAGAAACTTTGAAAAAATATGCGGCGGCAATGAAACTTTATGTCTCGACGTCGTTGACTTTAAGGGAAATTGCAGAGAAAGCTGGAGTCTCCTATGGGGGCTTTTGTGCTCATGTAAGAGTATGGAATAGAAATCTGATGTTAGGACGTCGTGGTATTTTTTGTACAGAACGGGTGCAATGGCTAGATTTAGCACCTTACAAGAATAGTCAGATCAGTTTGCATCGAAAATATACCGATGCAGTACAGATGCTCCGAAGCACGGACCGTTCTACAGTGGAGGTCGCCAAACATTTTCATTTTAATGCAGAGACCTTTCGTAAGTATCTGCAACGTCATGAACCTTTGCTGGCGAAGAAGAATGGCATGGGATATAATGCAAAAGGAGAACAGGTGTTGAACCGTTCGTTACGAAAATATGGAGAGGCCGTCGCTTTATTCCAACATACCGATTTAACGTTAGTGGAGATTGCTGACCGGTTGGGATTGGTTTACAATAGCCTTTCCAGTTATCTTCGACGCCATTATCCGGAAGTGGTCAGAGACCGTAAGGCGCGAAAAAGGAAAAAGTAATAACAAGGGGACTTGCTTTGACATGGATAGAAAATAAAAAAAGACGCATCGATAAGATACGTCTTTTTATTGTTGCTGTATTGACTATTAATAATTCTGAGCCAAGATCTGGAAGAAGCTCTGTGGGTGTTCGCAAACTGGGCAAACTTTTGGAGCCTTCTTACCTACTACGATGTGACCGCAGTTAGCGCACTGCCAGATGCAATCACCGTCGCGGCTGAATACCACTTCGTCTTCGATGTTCTTCAAGAGCTTGCGGTAACGAGCTTCATGTTCCTTTTCAATCTTGCCGACCATTTCGAACTTAGCAGCGATAGCAGTGAAACCTTCTTCGCGAGCTTCCTTAGCGAATGTATCGTACATGTCGGTCCATTCGTAGTTTTCACCATCAGCAGCGTCAGCCAAGTTCTGAGTAGTTGTTGGAACTTCACCACCGTGCAACAGCTTGAACCAAAGCTTGGCATGTTCCTTTTCGTTACGAGAAGTTTCCATGAAGATGTCGTGAATCTGTACGTAACCATCCTTCTTTGCTTTTGAAGCATAGTACTGGTACTTGGTGTGTGCCTGTGATTCACCTGCGAATGCAATCTGCAAATTCTTTTCAGTCTTTGTTCCTTTTAAGTCTTTCATAAAAGAGTATTATTAAATTGTTATGTATGATATGAAAAATTCAATGTAATGTCGGGTGCAAAGATAATTTAATTTTTTATATGTACCCTTATAAAGTTGTAATTATTTCAAATTTTTATTTTTAGAAATATTGAAAGCATAAAAAACGGCCCGACCTTTGGAGAGGTGAGCCGTTTTTATGTTTAATCTTATCTTGGAAATCGCTTATTTGATTTCGATTTCGTTGACATCGATGCCTAATGCTTTGGCAACACCCTTACCGTAGTTCTCGTCTGCTTTGTAGCAGTTGACAATGTGGCGAACTTTTATTTCTTTAGGAATGTCACCCATTGCACGGGCTGTATTGTCAAAGAGTACTTGCTGTTGTTCGGGACTCATCAAGCGGAATAATGCGCGTGGCTGAGAATAGTAGTCAGTGTCGTCCTCGCGGAAATCCCATTGGTAAGCTTCGCCGTCGAGTTCCAAAGGTGGTTCCTTGTATTCTCTCTGTTCTTCCCATTCGCCATAACCGTTGGGTTCATAACCGAGACGTGAACCACTGTTGCCGTCAACGCGCATAGCACCGTCGCGGTGGTAAGCGTTCATGAATGGACAACGGCTGCGGTTTACCGGAATCTGGTAATGATTGACGCCCAAGCGGTAAAGTTGTGCATCGAGATAAGCGAAGAGACGGCCCTGTAGCATACGGTCCGGAGAGAAACTGATGCCTGGCACAACACTTGCAGGGTTGAAGGCTGCCTGTTCTACATCCTGGAAATAGTTTTCGGGGTTGCGGTTCAATTCAAAATAACCAACTTCGATAAGTGGGAAATCCTTTTGTGACCATACCTTAGTAAGGTCAAATGGGTTATAAGGCATTTCTTTGGCCTGCTGTACGGTCATGATCTGTACGAACATGGTCCAACGTGGGAAGTCTCCACGTTCAATGCTGTCGTACAAGTCTCTCTGATGGCTTTCTCTGTCTTTGGCAACGATAGCCTCTGCTTCAGCGTCGGTCAGATTCTTGATGCCCTGCTGTGTGTGGAAGTGGAATTTCACCCAATGGCGTACACCTTCCGCATTAATGAAAGAGAAGGTATGGCTTCCATATCCGTGCATGTTACGGTAAGAAGCAGGGATACCACGGTCGCTCATGGTGATGGTTACCTGATGGAGTGCTTCCGGCAATAATGTCCAGAAGTCCCAGTTGTTCTTTGCGCTACGCAAGTTGGTGCGTGGGTCGCGTTTTACAACGTGGTTCAAATCGGGGAACTTCAGTGGGTCGCGGAGGAAGAACACAGGAGTGTTGTTACCTACCAAGTCCCAGTTACCCTCTTCTGTATAAAATTTTAATGCGAAGCCACGGATATCACGTTCTGCATCAGCAGCGCCACGTTCACCAGCTACAGTAGAGCAACGTGCGAACATTTCTGTTTTCTTGCCAATTTCGCTAAAAATTGCAGCCTTGGTATATTTGGTGATATCATGAGTGACGGTAAGGGTACCGAAAGCACCGTTACCCTTAGCGTGCATACGGCGTTCAGGAATGACTTTACGGTTGAAATGAGACAATTTTTCGAGGAACCAGACATCCTGTAATAACATCGGACCTCTGCGCCCAGCCTGTACAACGTTGTTGTCGGCTACAGGTGCACCATTGGCGGTTGTAAGCTTTCTTTTTCCATAATTTTAGATGTATAGTTGAATTGTTAAATAGTTGAATGGTATTCAGTGATACTTCTTAGTAAACTCTTGTCTTGCTCCGACAAGAAGCCTATTTTTGACTTCATTTCTTTAATACTCCGTACTCCGGTAAGATTCATCCTCTTTTTCATATTGTGGAACATGCTTCCGGTACGATATTTGTAGGTTGTAAATAATACAAGTTGGGGAGACAGTTTGCCTTGTAGTTTCTCTTTGGCAAAGTCTACCCATATTTGATTAGGGTGTTGGTGAATGACAAACCAGCCGCTAGTCCAACAGCCAAGAATCAGACAATCACAATTGATTAACTTCTCGTCTTTAAAATCGCTAGTCGCACAAAGGCTGACGCTCACACCTTGCTGCCATAAGTACATCGCCATTTCTCTGGCGTAGGCTGCAGTCTCCCCCTTTTACTTTGGTATACAATCGTGGCTTTCATATGTGGCTGCACAAATATTTTGTTGCAAATATAAATAAAAATGAATACCGTTATAGATCTTATACTATATAAATTATTCGCTTTTTTTAGCTCTATAATCTTGTTAGTATTAATAAAGAATGAATCTGTATTAAATATGACTTCTATAGCTAGTCGGTGTCATTCCAGTGTGGTTCTTAAAATATTTGCCAAAAAAGGATTGGTTGGGAAAATTGAGGTAATAAGCAATTTCCTGTATGCTCATGGTTGAAAATTTCAGCAAGTTCTTTGCTTCCAAAATGACGTAGTCGTCAATCCAGCTGATGGCGGTGCGCCCGCTGCTTTCACGGATGAGGGTTGTCAAATATTTCGGGGTTAGATTCATTTGTGAAGCATAGAAGCCCACTGTGCGTTCTTTCAGGTAGTTCTGTTCGAGGATACGCATGAATTTATGAAAGTATTCTTCATGACGGTTTCCCTTAATAGGGCGGGAAGTACGTTTTTCTACTTGTTTTGAGATAATGCGGCACACTTTGTAAATAATCAGTCGCAAGGTGGTACGGATTACTTCGATAGAATAAATGTCATCGTTGTGCTGGTTGTTTTCGCGTTCTATTTCGTCGAACGAACTGATGAGGCAGGTCCAGTCTTCCTCGTTCAGAGCCAACAGCGGGTTGCGTTCTACCTGGAAGAAAAGTCTTGCCAGGAGTTTCAAATCGACATGTATGCGCTGGATAAATTCTTCTTCGCATGTTACGACATATACTTCCGCTTGTCTCACGGACTCAATTTGAAGTATAGACCCCGGAAGATTGATATAGAGATCGTGTTCGTTGAGCGTGTAATGATTTAGATTGGAAGTGATGGTGATCGATCCCTTAGAACAAATAGCAATGGCATAAGCGTTCATCCGGACTGGATAGCGGAACAAGTTGCTCGCCAGTTCGTCGGTCATATTTACCCGTGAGGCAATCAGACAGCCGTCGTAGTACAGGTCTTCCGGACGGTGTCCGCAAATTTCTATTAATTTGGAAAGTGACAAACTTCCGATCTCTTTATTTTTCATATCTATCGTATTTACCCTCCAAATATAACAAAAATATAAGGTATTATTAGCTAATAAATACTCAAAATCGAACCAATCGACGAATAGTAGCGACCTAGAGGGCTGTGGCTATTGCTATAATTTTCTCAATTTTGTAATGAGATACTTTTTTCCGTATCTCACAACAGCCATTTCCCTAGTATAAATATAAAAACACGAAAGAATATGAAAATCATTTATTCTATCTTAACTAATCTTTGTTTGCTCTGCCTGTTGGCATCGTGCGGTGGCAGCAAGGAACAAAGTACGCGATTGGCTTCCGTGAAGGTGGACACCGTCATGGCCAATGGTGAGAAAAGTTTTTTGCAGTATCCAGGCAGAGTGCAGGCCGCACAGGACGTAGACTTGTCGTTCCGCGTCAGTGGCAAGATTCAACGTATCTTTGTCAAAGACGGAGAGAGTGTGAGGGCCGGACAAGTTCTGGCAGAATTGGATCCCAGCGACTATCAGGTACAACTGGCAGCCACCGAGGCAAAATACAAGCAAATCAAGGCGGAGGCCAAACGTGTCATCGCACTTTATCAGGATGGCGGATCTACACCAAATGATTATGATAAGGCGGTGTATGGTCTCAAGCAGATTGAGGCTTTGTACCAGCACCACAAGGACGAACTGGCATATACTAAGTTGTATGCGCCTTTCGACGGTTTCATCCAAAAGCATTTCTTCGACGCTCATGAGACTGTAGGTGCCGGTATGCCGGTATTGGCTCTCTTGGGCAAGGGGACTCCTGAGGTGGAAATCAATATTCCTGCTGCCGAGTACATCCGTCGGGCTCAGTTTACTAACTACCATTGTACTTTCGACATTTATCCTGGCGAAATCTATCCATTGAAATTGATAGGAATCAAGCCAAAGGCAAATGCCAACCAGCTTTACACGATGCGTTTGAAAGTGGAGGTGGGCGACCGTCCGCAACCTTCTGCGGGTATGAATACAATGGTCAGCATTTTCTATACCGATGCTGCCGACCATTCTTTATTGGTTCCAACCAATGCGCTTTTGAACAGCAAAGGTAAGTCCTCTGTTTTTGTTTATCAGGCCCAAACCCAGCAAGTGAAACTTTGCGAAGTGAAGTGTGTACGTCCTACTAACGATGGCTACACCGTAGTGACTTCCAGTATGGTGAAACCGGGTGACATTGTTGTCTCTGCCGGTGTACATGCGATTAAAGATGGTGATAAGGTTGAACCTTTGTCACCTGTTTCCACTACTAATATAGGAGGGCTATTATAATGGATATCAGTAAATGGGCATTCAAAAATCGCAATTTGGTCTACTTCCTCATAGCTGTTCTTGTAGCAGGAGGTATTGTGGGAGCTTATTATATGAGCAAACTCGAAGACCCCGAAGTCAAGGTCAAAACTGCGATGGTGGTCACCAAATATCCGGGAGCCTCGGCACACCAGGTTGAATTGGAGGTGACTGACGTACTGGAGAAATCCATACGTACTGTAGCTGGCGTCGGCCGTATTGAGAGTTACTCATATAATGACTATTCTCTAGTCCAGGTGGATTTGTTGAGCACGGTGATGGACGAAGATGTCGAGCAGTGCTGGGATGTGTTGCGCCGGCGTGTGGCTCAGGCGCAAAGTTCGTTTCCTTCGGGCGTGATGGCGCCTGAGGTGAAGGACGACTTCGGATATGTATATGGTATGTTCTATGCTTTGACGGGTGAAGGACTTTCTGACAGGGAATTGTCCGACTATGCCGAACTTCTGAAACGAGAGGTAATCAGTATTGATGGTGTGGAGCGTGTCGAACTTTATGGAAAACGTCCGGAATGTATCAACCTTTCTCTCTTACAGGACCGCATGGCCAATCTTGGTGTACTTCCTGCAGAGGTGCTGATGACTTTGAAAGGACAAAATCAGACGACTTATTCGGGATATTTTGAAAATGGAGACAACCGTATCCGTGTCACCGTCAATGACAAGTTCCAGACGGTGGAGGATATTGGAAATATGTTGATTCAGGGACATAATGACGACCAGCTTCGTTTACGTGATATCGCCAAATTGGAGAAGTCTTACGAGGACCCGACTCGTAGTGAATTGTACTATAACCAGCACCGCGCTATCGGATTATTGATTGCGGCTTCCAGTTCCTCAGATATTGTCAAGGTAGGTGCGGAAGTGAAGAAGGTTGTGGCTGACATAGAGGCCAACCGTCTGCCTGCCGGTGTTGAATGCCATAAGGTTTTCAACCAGGCCGAACGTGTGGGCGATTCATTGAGCACTTTTGCTATCAATCTCGTAGAGTCTGTCTTGATTGTTATCCTCATTTTGATGATTACCATGGGCTTCCGCAGCGGACTCATTATCGGATGTAGTCTGGTCATCACCGTACTGGGGTCTTTTCTTTTCCTTTATTTCCTCGACGGAACAATGCAGCGAGTCTCCCTTGGCGCCTTCATCTTGGCGATGGGTATGCTGGTGGACAATGCCATTGTCATTATTGACGGAATTCTGGTCGACTTAAAGGCTGGAAAACCTCGTATGGAAGCGATGACCGCTATCGGAAAGAAAACCGCCATGCCGTTGTTGGGAGCTACTCTGATTGCCATTATCGCTTTTCTGCCGATTTATATGTCTCCCGACACTACCGGTGTCTATGTTCGCGACCTTTTCATTGTCCTTGGCGTGTCCCTGCTTTTGAGTTGGGTGCTTGCTTTGGTTCATGTGCCGCTTATGGCCAACAATCAGTTGAAAATTGCTGCCGATACCCAGACTTCTGGAAAACGTGAATATCCGGGAAAAATTTATGGAGCACTCCGGAGTATCCTGAATTATGGTTTGCGTCATCGTTGGCTCAGCGTTTTCTATATGGTAGTCCTCCTGGTGCTTTCAGCCTTTAGCTTCAAATATATGAAGCAAGGTTTCTTCCCCGATATGGTTTACGACCAGTTGTATATGGAGTATAAATTACCTGAAGGGAATAATTCAACCAAAGTGCTGGCCGATTTAAATGAAATACAAGCTTATCTAAAGACACGCAAGGAAGTCACCAATGTGACTGCTTCCATAGGGGGAACACCGGGACGTTATAATTTGGTGCGCAGCATAGCTAACCCGTCCTTGGCATACGGCGAATTGATTATTGATTTCGAATCGCCGGAAGCTTTGGTGGATAATCTGGATGAGATCCAGGAGCAACTGACAGCCCGTTATCCCGATGCTTATGTCAAGTTGAAACGATACAATTTGATGTATAAGAAATTCCCCATTGAGGCGCAGTTCATGGGACCCGACCCTGCTGTGTTGCACCGGCTTGCCGACAGTGCACGTGTTCTGATGGAACAGACACCTGAGGTGGCTTGCATTACGACCAACTGGGAACCTGATGTTCCTGTGCTGACTGTTGAATATGACCAGCCGGCAGCGCGAGCCCTGGGTTTGAGCCGTAACGATGTCAGCCTTTCCTTGCTGACCGCTACCAGTGGTATTCCGATTGGTTCGTTCTATCAAGGTATCCACCGGGACAATATTTATATAAAATGTCTTGATGAGAAGGGACAGCCCATAGAGAATCTGAATAATACCCAGGTTTATTCCCAGTTGCCTCTAATCAGCGACCTGTTGACCAAGGAGAACTTGATGAAACTGAAGACAGGGGTCATCGACAAGGAAGACATCGTCGATGCTATGATTGGAAATACGCCTCTCCAGCAAATCTGCAAGAACATATCTTTAAACTGGGAACCCCCAGTGATACCCCGGTTCGACGGACAACGCAGCCAGCGTGTGCAGTGCTCTCCGGCTCCAGGTTATGAGACAGATGAGGCTTGGCATGCTGTGGCAGAGAAAATAGAGAATATCGAACTGCCCGAAGGTTATAGTCTCAACTGGCAGGGTGAGAAGAGTGCGAGTGAGGAATCTATGAAGTATCTTTTCGCGAACATCCCTTTAGGCATCATTTTGATGATTGCCATCTTGATCATGCTGTTTAAGGATTATCGCAAACCGATGATTATTTTCTGCTGTCTGCCGTTTATCATCGTCGGCGTCGTGGTCATCATGCTGCTCACTGGCAAAGTCTTCAACTTTGTAGCAATAGTGGGAACTCTTGGTCTGGTCGGCATGCTGATAAAGAATGGTATTGTGCTGATGGATGAGATTAATAGTCAGATTACCGAGGGTGTGGAACCTGTCACCGCTTTGATTGATAGTGCTCAAAGCCGTCTCCGTCCGGTCATGATGGCCTCTCTCACCACCATATTAGGTATGATTCCGTTGTTGCCCGACGCCATGTTCGGTTCACTGGCAGCTTCCATCATGGGCGGCTTACTGTTCAGTACTGTGATTACCCTGTTGTTTATCCCAGTGCTCTATGCGTTGTTTTTCCATATCAAGGTAAAATAATTAGGGGTACTCAATATATATATGCGTCATGAAAAAGAAAATGATATACGGCCTGCTTCTTCTGTACTCCTTGGGTGCAAGGGGACAGGAGGTGCTGACCTTGCAGCAGTGCAGGGACATGGCCTTGGAAAATAATAAAGAAATGTCGATTGCCGCCAAGCAGATTGAAGGCGCGGAATACCTTCGTAAAAGTGTCAAAGGTAATTTCTTTCCCAGTCTGAAGGCGTATGGCACGGATATGTATGCATCGATAGATGGCACTCTGAACATTCCCGGAGGTAATCTCCCAGTATTCCTGCCTTCTAATCCAACAGCTCCCTCTGGCTTTGCTTATTTCCCCGGCATCGATTTGAATATGAAGGTGAAGAATATCCTGATGACTGGTTTGCAATTGGAGCAGCCTCTCTATATGGGTGGTAAAATCCGTTCGGCCTATCAGATGTCAAAATTGGGCACCGAAGTGGCACGTCTCAGTCATCGTCTGACGTCGTCCGAAGTCATCTTGCAGACAGAGAATGCTTATGCTTTGCTGGTCAAGGCCAACGAAATGAAGAAAGTAGCCACGTCCTATCATGCTTTACTGGAAGAATTGATGAAGATGGTGGAGAGTGCGCACAAACATGGATTGAAGCCCAAAAACGATGTGCTGAAGGTGCAGGTGAAACTGAATGAGAGCGAACTGGCCATCCGTAAGGCGGAAAATGCCTGTCGTTTGGCGACAATGAATCTTTGTCATCTCATTGGTCAGCCACTCGATGCAGATTTGCAGATAGAAAGTGTCTATCCTCATGTTCCTGCTGCTTCCGACATCCAGGGTAGCGGCATTGCTGACCGTCCGGAATACAGTTTGCTGGATCGTAAAGTTGCTCTCGCCGAAGAACAGGTCAAGATGGAACGTAGTGAATGGCTGCCCAAAGTGGGGGTCCGGGGTTCCTTTGACTATACCAATGGTTTGAAAGTAAACGACCAGAAGTTGTTCGACCAGGCAGGTTTTGCCGTCATGCTCAATGTGAGCGTTCCCATTTACCATTTTGGAGAGCGCCATAACAAGATCCGTGCGGCAAAAGTCAAGTTGGAACAGGCTCGTCTGGAGCAGGCAGATTTGACAGAGAAGATGTTGCTGGAATTGCAGCTGGTTCAAAACGATTTGGACGAGGCGCGTCTGGAAGCCGATTTGGCTGACCGTTCTTTAGCACAGGCTGCTGAAAATGAAAAAGTGAGCAAGAGTGAGTATAATGCCGGCTTGGAGACTTTGTCCGACCATTTGGAGGCACAGGCTCTTTGGCAGCAGGCGTATGCCACTCAGGTTGATGCCCATTTCCAGCTCTATCTCCAATATGTGAAATATCTGAAGGCTACAGGCAAGTTGAGCAAATAAAGCAATACAAGTGAAATAAAAATGAAAAATCCACGGTCGACAGCCGTGGATTTTTTTTAAAATGTATTGTCTTGGGACGAGCTTGTAAATTTGTATCAATCCTATCTGACAAGAATGTGGCGTATACTCGACAGTGGGAGCAAAGTCCGGAAAATCATACAAAAACTGCACATCTGTCAGAAGGAAATGACGGATGTGCAGTTTCATGGGAATAAAACCGTATTATTCCACCTCCCAAATATCGTTGGTCTCCAGTAATTCCAAGAAATTGTGGTATGGCTTCTTGGCAGAAACCTCATTGATTTGTTCAATCAGTGCATCGTTATAAGTCGGTGCTTCCACGTCGCGGATGACGCCGAGTGCCACAGGAAAGTCCGGTCCCTCCATGAGGGCGAGTTTCAGTTGCAGGGTGTTGTCTTTGCAATGAGCGTCGTGCACGAGAATGTCGTCTTCCGTCACTCCGTTCTCTCCCAATTTGACGACTTTGATGCCGAAGCCCTCTTGCACCAGACCATATTCATGGTGTGGTCCGAAGAGCATTTTCTTTCCATGTTCCAGATAAATGGCATTCTTTTGACGGTCTTCTGTCTTGGCGAGAGTATTGAAAATTCCATTGTTGAAAATCATGCAATTTTGCAGCACCTCTACCACTGCGGCGCCTTTGTATCGTGCTGCGGCCTTCAGTACTTCGACGGTTGTCGGGCCGTCAGCAGCAGCGGTGCGGGCGAAGAAATGACCACGGGCACCGAAGCAAAGTTCTGCCGGACGGAAAGGATCTTCCACCGTTCCATAAGGAGAAGACTTGCTTACAAAACCACGGGCAGAGGTGGGGGAATACTGTCCTTTTGTCAGACCGTAGATGCGGTTGTTCAGCAATACCATGTTTAAGTCGATGTTGCGGCGCATCGCATGGATGAAATGGTTGCCGCCGATGGCAAGGCCGTCCCCGTCCCCGGAGATCTGCCAGACCATCAAATCCGGATTTGCCACCTTGACTCCTGTTGCGATGGCTGCTGCACGGCCGTGAATGGTGTGCATGCCATAGGTATTCATATAATAGGGTAGACGTGATGAACAGCCGATACCCGAAATTACAGCAATCTGATGAGGGGGAACGTCCAAATCAGCGAGTGCATGATGAAAAGAGTTCAGAAAGAAATGGTCGCCACAGCCCGGACACCACCGGGGTTGTCCGATTTTATAGTCTGCCGCTGTATATTTTGTATCGCTCATCGTTTATTCCTCCATGATTTTAGTAAAAGCTTCGACCAGTTCTTCGACTTTGAACGGCTGGCCTTTCACCTCGTTGTATTGATGAAGCCGGATACCTTCGATTTTCATTCTGAGGTAACCCGCGAACTGTCCCATGTTTTGTTCCGCAACGACAATGTTCTGATAACGTCGTAAGATTTCCTCCGTATTTCGTGGCAGGGGATTGATGAAACGGAAATGGGCCTGGGCTACTTTTTTCCCATTCTTTCTCATGATATCCATCGTCTCATGCAAGTGTCCGTAAGTACCACCGAATCCGACGATGAGCAAATCAGCATCTTCAACATCGCCTTCTACCTTCTGCAAAGGAAGTGCATCGGCAATCTTTTCAACCTTTTCCGCTCTCAGGTGTGTCATCAGATGGTGATTTTCAGCCTCGGTACAAATTTCTCCGGTCAGGTTGTTTTTTTCCAATCCTCCCACACGATGGGTGAAGCCCTCAGTGCCCGGAACTGCCCAATATCTGACATTCGTCTCGGGATTGCGTTGGTAAGGTGTCCAGGTGTCTGCCATATCGGGAGTGACGTATGGAGGACGGATTTCTGGATAATCTTCATATTTTGGCAACTGCCATACAGAGCAACCGTTGGCAATATAAGCGTCTGTCAGCAGGATGACGGGCGTCATGTGCTCCAGGGCGATTTTGCACGCCATGAAAGCCGAATAAAAACAATCATTCGGCGATTGGGCTGCGATGACCGGCATCGGACTTTCTCCGCTGCGTCCGTAGAGCGCTTGCAGCAAGTCGCCTTGTTCGGTCTTTGTGGGCAGTCCGGTGGAAGGACCGCCGCGCTGTACGTCGATGAGCACCAGGGGCAGTTCGGTGATGACCGCCAGATTAAGCGCCTCGCTCTTGAGGCAGACGCCGGGACCGGAGGTCGTTGTAACTGCCAGAGCTCCTGCAAAGGCGGCTCCGATCGCTGAGGAACAGGCAGCGATTTCGTCTTCACATTGCACGGTCTTCACTCCCAACGATTTATGCTTGGCGAGTTCGTGCAGGATATCTGTTGCCGGAGTGATGGGGTAGGAGCCCAGGTAGAGTTGGAGTCCGGCCTTCTCCGCAGCGGCGATGAGACCGTAGGAAGTCGCTTTGTTCCCATTGATGTTCATGTAGCGTCCCTTGCCGTTGTGTCCCTGGCTGGGTACGGTATAGCTGTGGGAGATGGAGGCGTGGGTGTTGGCACCGAACTGATAACCTTCGCACATTACTTTGATATTGGCCTCGGCAATCTGTGGCAGTTTGCGGAATTTCTTGCGGAGCATTTTCTCTCCGATGGTGATGTCGCGGTGGAAGAGCCAGCAGACAAGTCCCAGAGCAAACATGTTTTTTGTGCGGAGGATGGTCTTGTTGTCAAGTCCGCTGTCCTTGAGGGCTTCTTTGCACATCGTTGTGATGGCAGCGCAGACCACTTCGTTTTTCAAACCTAGTTCCTCGAACGGATCGTCCGTTTTGAATTGCGCCTTGTCCAAGTCGTGACGGGTGAAGGCGTCGGTATCGATAACAATGACCGATTCGGGCGAACAATGTTTATATTGAGTTTTGAGAGCAGCAGGATTCATTGCTACCAGCACATCACATCGGTCGCCTGGCGTGAATACCTTTGTGGTGCCGATGTGCACCTGGAAGCCGGAAACACCGGTGAGCGAGCCCTGGGGAGCGCGGATCTCTGCCGGATAATCGGGAAAAGTGCTGATATAGTTACCGGTGATGGCTGAAATCTCGGAGAACAGATTGCCTGCCAGTTGCATGCCGTCGCCTGAGTCGCCAGAAAATCGAACTACGACATTGTCGAGTTCTTTTATCACTTCTTTGGTCATAACAACATTAGAATTTTTTTACTTTTGTTTTTCATAGGAATTGTTGCATGATGTTTTTCGGCGAAAGCATGATGAAAATACGAAAATCTCTTTTCTATGTTTTCATTTCAAGGGATAAGCTGTTTCGCTATGTCGATGTGTCGGGAAAAACGTCCCAATTCTTATTATAGCAAAGTTGGGCAAAAAAGAATTATAAAACAAATTATTTGTCGAGAAAAAGCCAAGAAGAGGTATGGCGGCAGCGTCAGGCAGAGAGTACCTCCTTTACCTGTGCGTCTTTCAAGTATCTCAAGTGCCGTTAGCTATCCATAATAGATATTTCTCCTTATTCACAAGACTTTATGTCTGAGTCGGGTTGTCTTCCACCACGGTGCATAGATGTCATCATCACGGTGCATAGACGTCATCATCGCGGTGCGCAAACGTACCATCATGGTGGTACAAACGTACCATCACGGTGGTACAAACGTACCATCACGGTGGTACAAACGTACCACCACGGTGGTACGACTCTTACAATACTATGAAGACTGACCTTATTACTTTGAAAATGAATAAAAAAAAGGCAAGTCATGCAGACGAGTGTCTTTGTCATTTGATGTTGTACAATTCGCGAGGGGAGCGATTTAAGGATTTAGTGCGGTAAAAAGACTTTCATCCGTTGGTGGAAAGCATGGGGGTGCGTTCCGCCAACGGATGAAAGTTATCAGTGGCTTAGTAATGGTGAAATAATAAGTTCGGCAATTTTTGGTTCGAATCTTGCGTCTGATGGGAAGTTAGGCGAAAGGAGTGTAGCGGGCTACACGACTGCCGACGCGCTTTCAAGCAGAACAAGAGACGGATAAAAAATGGCGGGAGAAAGGAAGATAAATATTTTAAAACTGTATGAAGTTATTTTTTTACCATTACTTATAAAATTCAGTTGTACAGCGATTTGCTGCAATCCCGTATCTTCGCTTTTGCGCAATACCATTTCTACGGGGAAGGCTGTTTCGGGGAAAATAGAAGGGGAGAGAGGTTAGTGCGAATTTCTGAAATCGCGGAGTTTTTTGTTCCATGAGTCCGGTCCCTCTCCAGCCATATCGGTAGGTTCGCCGAAGAGGAGGTCGATGATATATCTCGGACGTTTGCCTCCCACGGTCATGCTCATGATGCACGATGCACAGTATACGACGACATCCTCGCAAGGCATTTCGCCGGCTCTCGCCTTCATCTGCGCTTCTACCTTTTCTACAGGTACCTTGCCGTAGAACACTTGTCCGCAGCATTTGGCACGACGTCCTGATTTCTCTGGTTCGACGAGGCGGATGTTCATCCGTTCGAGAAGGCGGCGTATGGCTTCGAGAAAGTCGGGATGCGCCTTTGCAGAACAGGTGTCCTGGATGCTCATGGGCATACCGCCGTAATCGGGGAAAGGGAAATCGTCGCTCTCCGCCAAGTCTTTGAGGAAGAAGGTGGAGGTGGCGTCGGGATAGTTCTTGGTATATCTTTCGGCACATGTCGCACAGGGAGTGACGATGCAGGTGTCCGCTTCGAGGGCCGGGAGGTTGAAACAACAGGTTAGTAGGTCGTCCATCGGACCGTACATACAGGTGATGACCGCTTTGAGCTTTTCTGCCAGATGAGGTTTGTAGGCCATCAGCGCGCAGCCGGGAGCATAGAGATATTTCATAAAATCGTGTTCTAAAATGATAATGTCTGATTGATTCTCATATAAAGGGAGAGTTTTTTGTATACTTCCTGACTTGCCTGAGCTGACATCGGTGGCGACAGATTAAAAATCCGGACAGGCATGTGCCTGACCGGATCTAAGGAAACAATCTGATAATTAAAAGTCTTCGCTTTTATTTAAAAAGCAGTTAACAGTATCTCCTACTATCAACAACAATTCTCACTTTTGTGGGGAAAATATGGAAATCACACTTTTGGTACTCTGTCCCGCAGCCTGAGTCATGCCTCTCCGTCTGCTGGCGGATTGTTCTGATGGGGTCTTGACTCAGACTTTGTATAGATGGAACCAAAGGCGGAGCAGGACAGAACCAAAATGTGTCTTGGTATAACAAGGTGGGTAGAGTAAAATCATAAGGTAGTTTTCCTTTCCGGAGCAAAGCACCGCCTATAGAACTTTCAGCACATTCTGAATTTTATCTGGCAGATTCGTTTCGTGTCCCGATCGTCTAAGGGCGTTCGCTCCACTCCGTTATAACCAAGTTTCCAAATCTTTAATTCTTTAAATTTTTCAATTGCGAAGTTACCCCTTCCAGGTTGTCCGGAAGTTATAAAAAACTTTCTTCGGCTTATAAAATCGGGAAAATAGGAAATCTTGCATGACTTTTTCTTGTTTTTTCTGAAAACCAGCTCCATGTTATTTCCGGTCGAAGAGTTTGCTGATGACTCCAGGGACAACGAAGAACGTGACAAAGAGCAGGTAAGCCCACCAGGGGATGCCGGCAAGTGCGTCGTGGCTGCCGTAGGAGTGCATGCCGCTCAGGAAGTAGTTGACACCCAGAAAGGTCATCAGAATGGAAAGTACAGCCCATTGCGACAGCAGATTGAAAAGTTGGTCGGAATTTCCCTTCATGAACCAGCGGACGTGGAGCACGGTCGCATAGACCACCATGGTAATCAGCGCCCAGGTTTCTTTCGGGTCCCAGCTCCAGTATCTGCCCCATGACTCGTTGGCCCATATCGCGCCGAGAAAGATACCTACGGTCAGGAAGCCCAAGCCTGATGTCATAGACAGTTCGTTGATGATGGTGAGCTGGCTGCAGAGTGCCGTCGTTTCTTCTTTCTTGCTGACGGTCAACAGAAGGTAGGCAGTACCAATCATGCAACTGATGCCCAAAAATCCATAGGCCATCACTAAGGAGGCTACGTGCGCCATCAGCCAGGGCGATTTTAAAACAGGTACCAGTGGGGTGATTTGTGGGTCCATCCAGTTCAGACTAGACACAAAAAGGATGGCGCCCCCAAACAAGGTGGCGAGTGCTGTCACGAGCAGATTGCGGCGGGCAAAGATAAAACCGCAGAAGACACCAGCCCATGCCAGGGCGACCATCGTCTCGTACGAGTTGGACCAGGGGGCGTACCCCGAGATGTACCAGCGGAGCCCCAGACTCAGCGTGTGCAGGAGAAACAGAATGACGACTCCGCCAAAAATGGTGGGTACCATCCATTGCTTCCAGCTGGGTCTTTCCTTGGAGGCACCTAGTTTGAATGCAAGGATGACCAGGATTGCTCCTAAAACAAGATAGCCTATTTTGCAAAGCCGGGGCAGGTTCATCTGATTGTAGAAAATTTCAGCCTGGAGCCGTCCTTCATCAATTAAATTTCCCTTCACATTCTGCTGTTGGTAATTGGCAATCGCTGTGAGTTCCTGGTCGGCCTTTTTCCATTGATGACTGGTCATGGCCGCCTTTACCGCTTCGAGATAATGGGTGGAAAGTTGTATGATCTCCTTGCTTGTCGTTTCCGAAACGGGAACTTCAGCCGAAGTGACTTCGCCCATAGCTAACCAACGGAGCTGCAAACTGTCTGCCGGGTTGGGGAAGAGGCGGAGCATCCGGTTGGTGAGCAATACATGGAGCAGATTGATGCGGTCGTCTATTTTTAAAAGTTCTTTGTCGCGGCGGGTCCGTTCGGCGGGATTTTTCATGTAGATAGCCTCCATTTCTTCATAGAGCAGATAGCGGTGGGTGGCATCGAAAGCGTCGCGGTAAGAGATGCGCGCCTGGTTCCAACCATAGGCCTTGCCGATTTCCTCATCGTTGATTTCAACCAGAGGAATGACCGACCAGTCTGCCGGGTATGCCAGCAGGCTGAGAAGAAATTGTTCCGGATTCATTGGTCCGATGACCTTTTCGGCTTTTAGTTTGCGTACTACTTCTTCCGCAAAGGTGTTGACCGGAATGATACGGCCGTCGGGTGACTGCATGGGCAGTGCTCCCCATTTTGCTGCATGTTCTGCGGAGACTTCTAAATTTTGTGCTTGCACATTCCCCATATTCAGGAGAAAGAGAGCTGGGAGCATCACATACTTCAGTTGTTTCCATAAATGGCGGAAACGAGAATCCTTATCCAATAGGAGCAACAAGAGACCGGCAAAAAGTAATAGGTAACCTGTATAAGTAATGTATCTGCCGGTAGCATCGTGATTGACGGCGAGAACGCTGCCCAGTTCGTCGGCATCGTAATGCGCCTGGAAGAAGCGGTAGCCCTTCAAATCCAGCACATTATTCATATAGACCTTTTCTTCATGGATTTCTCCGTCCACATAGATTTTCAAATCACTTTCGTAGGACGAAGGACTCATGGACCCGGGATAACGGGTCAGGCGGAAGTCGGTGAGCTCGATTTCGAAGGGTAGATAATGCACCTCGGGTGTCTCGCCGTTTTTGACAATAATATGTGCGGTCTTCTCACCTTCACGCAGATGGAGGGTACCTTCTTGTCCGAAGAGGTGGGTCACCATGGCTCCGGTCATGATGACGATGAATGCCCCGTGCAGGAGCAAGTTGGTCCATTTCTTATGTTGGACGAGTTTCATCTTCAGCGTCAGTAATAGGAAGTTGACAATCATCAAAAGATGGAGGAAGATGAAAAGAGGGGAGTGATATATGAGGGCCTTGGCGGCAAGTGTACCCTGGAATTTCTCCAAGATGGTGGCTGTGCCCATCAGCAGCGCATAGACGCAGAGCAATACGATGGTGGTCGTCTTGGAGGATAAGACGTCAGTCAGTTTGAAGGTCATGGATAAAATCTGATTTTATGTTCTCGATTGGAGGATATAAGTGGATGGAAAATTCATATTCGAATATTCCAAGGTTGTTCGTAGAGAGGAAGAAGTTCGGGGCGCCGTCAGCAGAGATTGCTGTGAATGGCGTCCCGAACAAATTCAGTTATTCGTCGTTTTGCTTTCTTAAAGCATTGACTTTTTTGAGGAATGCGACGATTTTCTTTCGTTTGACGAAGCAGACAATGACGAAAGGAACAAAGAGCAGGAGGAGGACGATGCCGCCGAATTTCACCCAAGAGATGAGCAGGTTGTTCTCACCGAGCAGTTGTCCGTGGGCTTCTTCCGAAGCAAAACTGAGATGGGTGATTTCTGCAATCTTGCCCAACATCTTGATTGGGATGGCACCATCAGGTATATCCTTGTGACAAGCCAGACAAGTTCCACCGCGGGAAAGCATGTTCCGTTGTTCCTGGGTCAGTGGCATGGAAGTCGGCCAGTGGGAATCGACCGTCTGCACCTGGCGGCCGAGGGAGTCGATGATTTGCATGAAGTCACCGTGGAGTCCCTTGATGGCATTGATTTGTGCCTGGGTGTGTTTGCTGATGTTTTGTCCGTCCGTCCCGACGACATCCGCGTAACGGGCTGTTTCAGGATGAGCGTCGTAGACTCCCTTGTCCATTCCCAGTCCCATGGCGGTAGGATTGCCGTGGCAGTCGGCACATTCTCTGGATTCGAGGGAAGTGGTGTGCGGATTGACCGGTGCCAGTTCGGTCGCACTATAGCCTTGGGCGGTTTTTGCTACCTTGTTGGCGGAGATGACCTTACCGTCCTTACCGATGACGGTGCTGACCGTCTGGATGACGCCGACCAAAGGAGTGACGCGGCCTTCGCCGTTGATGCCCAAAGGAGGATTTTCCCAGCGTACGTGACTGTAGTCGCCCTGGGTGGTGATGCCCGCTTGCATGACATAGTCTTGGTGATAGTCGGCGGTGGTGCCGTCTGCGTTGACTTTCTCAGGAGAAGCCAGCCAGTCGATGGAAGGCTTGGAGAAGTCGAGGACATAACGGTAGCCATAATATTGCGGTACCCAGGTGGAGTGGCAGGCATAGCATTCGAGCTTGTCCATGTGCTGAGGCACGTTGACCATGGCTGTTTTCGCCTTTTCCGGATGCTGCCAGTTGCCGTTTTTCGTGAGGTTTTTCAAGAGTGGTACCTCGAAATCGTGTCCGCCGTCGGAATGGACAAAGGCCTGGTTGCCCTTGCGGATGACATTTCCTAGCGGATTGCCACGGGATGAAAGGACGTAGCCGTCCTCCTTTGGGTAAACGATACCGAAGTCCTTAGTGACCTGCAAAGGTTCGTCGGCGACACCACGTGGGTTGTTCATATCAAGTTTGCGGCCGAATTCCTCTCCGTAACCCAGGGGAAGCTCCCAAGGATAATGAGTGGTCGTTCCGTGACAGTCGGCACATTCAATCTCGATGGTGGCCAGTGTGGTGGATCCGATATTTCCGTTACCGTGCATGGCTGTAGTCGTGTGGCAGTCCTGGCAGAGCAGTCCCGTCACCATCTTGCCGTCTTTCATGATGCGGTGGTGGGCATCGCTGCGGTTGTATTTGAAGACATAGCCGGCATTGGGCTGTTGCGGATTTCCGTTTTCGTCGAAAGGACCTCTGCCTGTCGCACTGCCCAATGGCATGAAGCCTTGATAGGTGTGACCGATACGGCGGCCCGCAGCGTGGCAGGCGGCACAAGTGGAGACTTGTACACCTGAGACTTGCATATTATTAATGAGTGCCGCAGATTTTCGGGAACCTTGCATGGAGTGTACGAGCACATGGCCTGGCCGGGTCTTGTCGATGGAGGCATCTCCTCCTTCGTAGTATCCCTCGTTGCTGTAGATGTTGTGGCAGGCCGCGCAGCCCATACCCCGGAAATGGCCGCGGTCCTGCATGCCCTTGTTGCTCAGGTGGCAGGCATTACAGTTGCGGAGATAACTGAAAGCGGCGTGTTCTGGCATTTTTTCCAGTTCGTCGAGATTGACCTGAGGTATCTGCTTCAGTTCGTTGGGATATTGTCCGGGGAAAAGTGCCGCCATCTCCTTCATGTATTCCTTATATTTCTCTGTTCCGAAACGGGGAGTGGGGCCGTCAGGGTCGTCGGTGTCGTGGTCACCGTAGACATGGTCTTTGGTGTCGGTATCCACACCGAAACTCCAGGTGATGGCTTTCATCTTGCCCGCGTCCGTGTTCATGATGGAGCGATGCACATTGTAGGTGTGGTCTTTGTGGCAGAGTCCGCAGGTGTTTTCATTTACTTGCAAGGCACTGGGTACCGGCGTAAAGGTTTTCAGGGCACTGCCTTCTGGCACCCCCCTGTGGGCGAGATCTTTGTTGCGGTTTTCTTTCGGATTGCCACCATGGCACACCACGCAACCGTTGGGGTCGCCCAATGCCCTGCCTTTCTCCAAAATCTGCTGCATCATTTTGGATTCGAGCGGACGTGTCGGCTCGATACCTTTGTGACAGGTCAGACAGTAGGCTTCTGGTTCTGGAAATTTCTGTTCATTGATTTTTGGATGATTTTCCGGCAATAGGGCCGTTAGCCCCGATTCAGATTCAGCAGCTTCTGATTTTTCCTGCCAGAAGCTGAAATAGTAGCCGATGATAATTACCAGTGCAAGTACAATAGCGACCAGTAGGCTGAGATTGGCCAGTTTACTTTTCATATATTGTTTGTATTTTTAAATTTTTCCCATCATATTCTTTTCGAGTTCGGCGCGCCAGGTCTGCGGAGAGCAGCCAAAACGTTTCTCTATAAACTTGTTGAGTGCCGACTGAGATGAAAATCCAAATTGAAAGGCGATTTCCTTGAGCAGCAGTCCTTTTTCCACAATGGCCTTCTTCAGCTCCACCGAGAGTTTCTCGTGAATGATGTCCAAAGGAGAACTTCCCGTATATTTGTTGCAGATGGCGGTCAGTTTTTTGGTGGACACGCCGAGCTGCTCTGCATAGTAATTTACTTTCCGCTGGGTGGCGAATTCTTGATTGACAGCCTCTCTGAAGTTTTGGTAAATTTGCAAGTCGGCGTCGATATTGCCGATGGCATAGTGCATGGGTGCGATATCGATAATCTTCAGCAAGATAATTTTAATCATGAATTTGATTTCCATCTTGCGCACCATATTAATATCCTTCATCAGTTCGGCGATGTTGTCATAAAGTCCGAGAATGTTTTTCCATTCTGTTTCCGATACCTCCTTTACGTGGTTGAGGCGGCTCTGCAAGTCAATGTTGTAATCCTTCAGTTCGTTGCTGAGAATAGCCGAGCAGAAAACAATCTGGTCGAACATGATGACCTCCGCTTCCGCCTCTTCGCTGAGTTCCAATTGGTGAATTTGGTTGGGAAAGATGACGGAGATATAAGGCGCTTCCGCCTCTGTTTCATTAAAATCAACCCAGTGGCGTGCTTTTCCCCGGTGGAGGAGTACTATTTGGAAGAAATCGTGGCGATGAAAATCTTTGACCACATTCTTAGCATCAAAATTCTGTATGGAGAAAATTTTGCAGAATTTATCCTGAGTATAAGCATCGAGAGTCCGATTTTGCTTCATTGTTTCATGTTGTTTGGTTTGCCATCTGTGCTTTTCCGACTTTACCGGGATGTCGAAGCGGACAGATTGAAAGCGGGCGCCTCATCTGTTTAGGAGGGGTTGTAGTGGCAGAGGATGGCAGGTTTTTTTTATCCGGGTAAAGTTACGACATTTGCCGCATTGCAATTTATAAAATAAATCCGTAAGTTTATAAAAAAAGACGTAAAAAGATTTTTAACTTTTATGGCAGATGCCAGTTCCTGATGGCGCCAGAGTTGCCGTTTGTTTTTCATCGTGCGAAGGTCGCTGTAGCAGATGGAAGTATTCTATTTTGCGGTGTGAAGGTTCTCCTAATCTCCCTTTTTGCTTCCTGGAAGCGTCAAAATGTCCTGAAATTCCTATAAAAACGCGCTTGTTATGTATTATTTGCTTCATAAAGCGGTTTAATTCATCTCATTGTTCTACTTTTGCAGTTTTAAAATAGGTGAATCTTTGAGGAAACGTCAGCTTTTTGGAATATTTTTCTTTATTCTTTTCGCCTTTTATTGGTGTGGAATAACGTGCTTCACCCACTCTCACGTTGAGAATGGGGTAGTCATCGTACACTCTCACCCATTCCAGGACGAAAATCACACTCATACTGACATGCAGTATGAGACGATTTTCTATCTGACGCATTTCTTCTCCCTCGAATGCTCCTCCTTCGTCTTTGAAGGCGTAGTGCGTATCGGGCATTTGCTGGTGCCTTATTTTGTCTGGCGTGCCCGCCATGTGATTGTCGAGACTTGCAATCACCTTTATCTCCGCGCGCCACCGGCAATCGCCTAAGCTGTTGGCGGAGCATGGGAGAAAACTTGGAAAAAGTGCTTTTCCCTTTCTGCCTCCCATCTTTTATCATTTTGTTGAATTCAGACTTACTGCACGGACTACGTGTGACAGATGGATGCTGCGCCGACGATGCCTTTTCGCATTGCCGGGAAGTGGTGGCGTAGGTCTGGGTACCTTCTCTTTTATTTATTTTTATATACATTCGAAACATAATATGAAAACTCTAAATATCGCACTCCTCGGTGCCTTGACTCTTTTGTCGCCTGCCAATGTATGGGCTTCGGCTGAATACGAGAAGAGTGAAATGAATTTGAACGAATCGGACGCCAACCTGGTAGGACATGTGGTGGAAGCGAAATCCAAGGAACATCTTCCCTTTATCACGGTGGCTATCAAAGGTACTACCATTGTAGCCCAGACGGACGAGACCGGTCATTATTTCTTTGCCAATCTCCCGGAAGGCACTTTCGACGTGGAAGTTTCCGCTGTAGGTTATAAGACTACTACCTATCGGCTGACTTTCAAAAAAGGACAGACTCTGGAACATAATTTCGAGGTGGAGGAAGAGAACGTGGCACTCGGCGGTGTCGTCGTTTCTGCCAACCGTAATGTGACTGCCCGCCGCTTTGCTCCGACATTGGTGAACGTGCTTTCCATGGAAACCTTTGAAAATACAAATTCTACCAGCCTTTCCCAGGGCTTGAACTTCCAGCCGGGTGTACGTGTGGAAACCAACTGTCAGAATTGTGGTTTCCAGCAGGTGCGTATCAACGGCCTTGACGGTCCTTACACCCAGATATTGGTTGACTCACGTCCGGTATTCAGTGCGCTCTCCGGCGTTTATGGTTTGGAACAGATTCCGGCGAATATGATCGACCGTGTCGAGGTGATGCGTGGTGGCGGTTCCGCACTTTTTGGTTCTTCTGCCATTGCTGGTACCATCAATATCATCACCAAGGAACCTTTGCGTAATTCCGCTTCTCTGAGTCATACGCTTACGGGGATTGGAGGCTTTGGCACCTTCGACAACAACACGACGGTCAACGCTTCTCTTGTCACTGACGACCACAAAATGGGACTTGCTATCTTCGGTCAGAACCGTGCGCGCCAAGGTTACGATGACAATGGTGACGGATATACAGAGATGCCAGAACTGAAGAATACCGTAGTCGGCCTTCGTTCTTATCTGAGAACCTCCACTTATTCGAAACTTTCTTTCGAATATCATCATATTGAAGAATACCGTCGTGGTGGCGACTCTCTTCATCTACAGCCACACCGTGCCAATATTGCAGAACAGTTGAAGCACACCATCAATACGGGGGGAGCAAAGTTCGACTTCTTCTCACCTAATTCCAAGCACCGCCTGGGTGTCTTCGCTTCCGCACAGCACATCGACCGAGACAGTTATTATGGTGCGGGAATGGATATGAATGCTTATGGTTATACAACTGACTTGACTTGGGTGGCAGGGGCTCAGTATAACTATCATTTTTATAATTGTCTGTTCATGCCGGCCGATCTGACTGCCGGAATTGAATACAACCAGGACAAGCTGGAGGACAATCAGTATGGTTACGACCGTCACACCAAGCAGACGGTGAAGATTGTCAGCGGTTTCCTTCAGAATGAATGGAAAACCGACCAGTGGAGCATTCTCTTGGGTGGACGTATCGATAAGCACAACCTGCTCGACAAGGCTGTGTTCAGTCCACGTTTCAACTTGCGTTACAACCCGACCGAAGATATCAATCTCCGTGCCAGCTACTCTTATGGCTTCCGTGCTCCCCAGGCTTTCGACGAAGATCTTCACATCGAGGCAGTCGGCGGTTCCGTTTCCATGATTCAACTGGCTGACAACTTGAAACAGGAAAATTCACAGAGTTTCAGTGCTTCGGCCGACTTGTACCATCAGTGGGGTGACTGGCAGGCCAATCTTTTGCTCGAAGGTTTCTACACCGATATCCACGATGTCTTCGCGCTGACAAGAATCGGCGAAAAGGATGGTATCATCATCTGGGAGAGAGGCAACGAAAAGGGTGCCCGTGTGTATGGCGGAACCCTCGAAGGTAAACTGGCGTGGAAGAACAAATTGCAGTTGCAGGCCGGCTTTACCTACCAGCAGGCAAAATATAAAGAGGCTCGTGCGTGGGCTGACGAAGTGAAGAGCGAGGACCGTATTTTCCGTACTCCGGATACTTATGGTTATTTCACCCTCACTTTCAATCCTATCAAACCTTGGGGTATTTCTCTTTCAGGTACTTACACAGGCAAGATGCTCGTAGCACACAATGCTGGTTATATAGATGTGAACCGTACGGAAGAGACTGATCCTTTTATGGATATGGGTATCAAGACTTCTTACGATTTCAAACTTTACAACCATATCAACTTGCAGGTGAATCTCGGTGTCCAGAATATGTTCAATGCTTACCAGAGCGACTTTGACCTGGGTGCCAACCGTGACTCTGGATATATTTACGGTCCGGGATCTCCCCGTTCTTTCTATGCAGGTGTGAAACTGAGTTATTAATATCAGTCCGCAACGGCGGAGCTGATGCATATAAATGGCAAATTGTCGTGTACAGTTTGCCATTTATTTTTACTTTTTTTGCCAGGGGACAAAGGAACGGCTGGACAGTTTTTTACTTCGAAAAAGCTTGAAAAGTAAGGGCGGAAGAAGTCTATAGCGCTCGTGGATTTTATTCTTTTCTTATTTTAAAATTTAGGCGTCTTGATTTTAGTTGACTTTTCTCAGAGGTTGGAAAGTCTGAAGTGTACGGACTGCATTGGGATGGCAGTACAGATACCTAGGTATATGATGTGATGAATTTTCATATAGATGACAAATATTTAATAGAATGCTATTCGCGTTGAAGCCGCATTCTTAATACGGGGCAGCTTGGACTGCTCCTCTGGCTGGTACGACCATTACTAGGGCCACATCTAAGGCATGTGCTTTCGTGATAACAATCGTGAAAGGTCAGCCCCTGAGTGATTTCAAAATCATTCAGGGGCTGATAGCTTATAGATGTCGGTTCTGTCTGGCAAGATGCCATGACAGGACTCCGTAGCTTATACAATAGCGACCACGCCACTCACCACCATCAAGATGTAGACTATTTTCTTTAAAACAGGGGCACTGATGTAGGTGAAGCAGCGGGCACCCAACCAGGTTCCAATAACGAGTCCCGTGAGGCCGATACCCCAATAGTAAAAGGTATAATCGCTGAAGAAACCGACACGGGCGCGGAATAGAGTATAGAAAATATTGGAACAGCAGAAAAGGGTTTGCAAGGTGGCTATATATTCTTTCTTCTCCTGGAAAGCATTGATACAATAGAGTACGATTGGGGGACCGGGCATGGCAAAGATGCCTCCGGTGATGCCGCTGATACTGCCGATGACAGCTTGTGTGACTTTAGATTTTGTCGGCAACTGGTGCTTACCTTGCAAAAAGAGAAAATAAAGAGCGATGAGAATCAACGCTACGCCCAACCCCTTCTTCATTGTGTCATTGCCCAAACCGGACATGTATTCAATTGAGAGATAGGCGGTGATGATATTGGCTACGAAAATCACGCCCATGATTTTCCAACGGATGTATTTCCTGTTGCGTAGGGCTATAATCAGCGAAGTCGTTCCGGCAAGCAGTCCAGATAGTGTGATGGATTCACCGAATGTGGGCAGTATGAAAGGAAGAAACATCATTACAAAGATACCGAAGCCGAATCCGCTGACACGTTGGATGAAACTGCCGGCAACAGCGAGAAGAAGTATGTAAAAACTGAGTGTTATCATCACTGAACGTTTTTTCTATTTATCGTCGATAGAAACAGTTATTTTCCATTATTCCATTTGATTTTGAAAACATAGGGCTCGGCTACGTGTCTACCTCGTATATTTACTCCTCCGACACCATAGAGATAGGTAGGGATGCCGTTGACACTCAGAAGGGCGGGACGTTCCAGTTTGCCCGATTTATTACGCACAAAGACGGTATCTTTTTTCAATAGCGATTTTCGCTCTTTACGCGTCCCCCAGTAGTCGAATATATTACCGAAAGCTATTTTTGCGTCTTTACGGAGAAAAGATTTCCCATCATTCGATTTCCAAAGAATTAGATTACCGTAGACACCACAGTTTTTTCCGAAATTGTCAGTTGTCAGTAAATAGCAGCAGCTGTCTGTTGTAAAAGCCTGGGCATCTTCGATATAAGAGATATTGTCTGTAATTGGAGCCTGGGAGAGGGTGTAGGGCCCTTCTAGCTGGTCGGCCACCGCATAACCGTATTTGGCCTCCATTTGACGGGGAGTGCCCGCCTTGAAATAGATATAATATTTATCTTTGATTTTTGCAAAGGCCGGATTGTCAGTGCCGATGGCACTCTGATAAGTCCAATGTTCAGGCTGTTGGGAAGCGCTAATCATGATACCTTGATTGTTGCCGGCAAAACGCCATGGCCCGTCCACATGGTCTGCAATGAGCATGCCTATTCGCTGATTGCCGCAGAGTCGTTGGCTACTGGGATCCTGGCAGATAAAAAGGCAGATGTATTTTCCGTCAACTTTTTCCACTCTTGGATTGTGAGGTGCCAGCATCGTTGTCGAATCTGGGAGACTGTCTGTGTGAAGCACGGTTTTCACATAGTGGAAAGGGCCTTCAGGTCGTTCGGCTATATAATGGGCAATTTCCGCATGTTTCCGGTTCCAACCTTCCATACCCTCGGCTGCCGGCCAGCGGCTGACAAAGGCATGTACCTTCCCGTCTTCCATCATGAGGGGCGAGAAACACCAAACGTACCAATTGGGTTCGTGAAGAACGGGACCTATGTATTCTGCTGTCAGAGCCATAGAAAGATAGGGCATCTTTAGTTTGGCCCGTTTGGCAGACCGGAGCTTTTCAACTGGTTCGATTGCGGAAATAGGTGGAAATAGGATTAATAGGCTCAAGATGAGCGTGCAAAGTCTTTTCAGCATGTTAGGTTATTTTCTTCTTCTCAGAGGTTAGTAAATGCAAAGATTGCCATTTCTTTCAAATCAAACAAATTTTGTGGGATGAATTCTCTTTGTCTATTTTGTTCAGAGTATTAGGTATGCTTCCTTTCTATTTCTTTGGAAAACATTTGAAAAAGGTGAGTGTCCTATTTGTACACGAATGAGTTTATATGTGTTCTGTAAGTTGCTATTTGCTAATATATAACAAGGAAATGCAAACTTTTTATTATTTTTGCCTTTAAAAGACATAATAATGAAAATACATATTGTTTATTTTAGTGCAACGTATACGACTCGGTCTGTGGTGCAGGGTATCGCACGTGGACTTGGGGGAAACTGGGTGGAGCATGACCTGACAAATGTAGATCCGGCTGAACGAATTGAGATTCCTTCAAACGAACTGCTTTTAGTGGGAATGCCTGTCTATTGTGGGCGTATTCCAGAAATGGCGGCGGCACGCCTTCAACAATTCTATGGTGATCATACGAAGGCGGTGGCGGTGGTGGTTTATGGTAATCGGGAATATGACGACGCATTGTTGGAGCTGACTCGTCTGGTGGAGCATAACGGATTCCGTACGCTTGCGGCTTCTGCTTTTATCGGACGTCATTGTATTTTCCCGACGGTCGCGACCCATCGTCCCGATGAGGCTGACGAAACTAAAATGGCTGATTTCGCTGCCGGTTGTGTTCCTTTGCTGGAAGACAGCGTGGAGCAGTTTTGTGAAATTGAGGTGCCGGGGAACCAGGAAGAATATTGTCCTCACAAGGCGGTGCGTTTTTATCCAACGCCGACAGACAATTGTACCAATTGTGGTACATGTGCGGAATTGTGTCCTACAGGTGCCATCTCCCTCTCTGATGCCCGCGAAGTAGATACTTCTCTCTGTATTGCTTGTGGACGGTGTGTGCTGGTGTGCTCCCAAAACGGACGCCATTTTGCCGGTGAAATGTATGCCGGAGCTTCGGAAAAATTCACACAAGCTTATGGTGCTCGCAAGGAACCCGAATTCTTCTTTGCACAAAAGAAATAGTCTCTTATCTCATAAAATACTACAGACGGTCTGTCTTTCCTTGTTGGAAATGGCAGACCGTCTGTGTGTTGGGAAGCATTTTATGTCGTCAGAACTTTTTCTGGTTGGCCATACGCCATGCGCACAAGAAAGCGGCACGGGTGATGTCGGTCATTTTCTTATAGTCTATTTTGTCGGCATGGTCGGTGGGGCGGGTGTAGTCGGGATGCCCTTCTGTGTGGTACCATACAATAGGAACTCCTATTTTGGCAAAGCAGCCGTTATCGCTGCCACCTACTGGATTTTCCCAAGGGCGGTAGTTGGGATCGAAGGCGAAATGGTATTTCTTCATATCTGCCTGGAGCCAGTCGCCGAATGCGGGATGGCTGGCGGTATAGAAATAGGTGAGATGGTCGGGCTTATGCACAGGACCTCTGCCTATCATGTCGAAATTCATATATCCCTTGATTTGTTCAGGGTGTGGCCAATGGGCAGTAAAATAACGGGAACCGAGAAGTCCTTTTTCTTCACCGTCCCAAAAGGCGAAGATGACGGTGCGTTCCGGCAATTCTCCGCTTTGCCGGAAAGCTTTGGCAATTTGTAATACGGCAGAGACTCCGGAAGCGTTGTCGTCCGCACCATTGTAAATGCCATCAGGCAAAATGTCGGCTTCCATGCCTTCGTGGTCGTAGTGTGCCCCGATGACGATGAATTCATCCAACTTCTTTCCTGGAATTGCCGCAATGATGTTATTGAGGTGACGGAGCCGGTAGGCTGTAGTCGTGTTGATTTTAGCGATAGAATCGGGATGTACTTCCCATCTTCCGTGTTGTGGCTTGGTCAGCATGGCCACATCAAAGGATTGGGCATAACCTGCGGAGAAGTAAGGAGGAATCTGCCAGTCGCGGAGAAGGGATGCGATATATTTTCCTGCCAGTTGTCCGCCGCGCATGCCAGCGTCTCGTCCTTCTAAAAGGTCGTCTGCCAAAAATTCTACATAATTTTTACCTTGTTCTTCTGAAATGGTTTCGTATCCCTTCTCCATTGCCTTTTGGGCAGAAACAGGAGCGCCCAGTAAAAGAGAGCATGTTAAAATACCACCTTTACATAAATTGGACCAAAAATGATTTTTCATATCGTTACAGATAATATAAGGTTGACAGTCAAGGACTGTATAGAAAAGAGGTGTGAAGTTGATAGCAATCTCTATCACTTCGCACCTCTGTGTATTTTATGGTAGGATAGAAATCAGTGGAAGATTTGTCAAGAGACACTGCCTGTCCAATCAGATTTTCGCCAAATAGGATTCGAAGCGGAAGGTTGGAAATGGTAACGGAAAGAATGACGCGGAATGATAGTAGAATTCAAAATTTTCGGAAGGCTGATTGTTTCTGGCTTAGCCAATGCCTGTTTCTCGTTCTCATTCCTCATTCCTCATTCCTCATTCCTCACTTTTTACATCTTACTTCTGATTCTTGAAAATGTGCTTGCCATAACTCCAACCGTTCAACTTGTAGAGTTCTGTTTCACCCTGCATACGTTGTTTGAAGTCATCGAAGTTGCGCAAACTCTGAGGAGTCCAGCCAGCTTCTGCAACCGCAGCGATACGTGGCAGCATCAAGTATTCCACAGTGTCAGCTTCTGTTACCCATTCTGTCCAGAAGTTGGCCTGTACTCCCATATACTGCTCGTGCAAGTTTTCTGGCACATTCTTCATTGGTACATAGTTGTATACTGCTTCTACGGTCTCAGTGCCGCTACCCTGGGTGGCAGGTTCGTTCTTATCCTTTGACTGCTTGCGGTTGATATAGTATGGAATCTGTGGTGAAAGGATGGTCTTCATACCACGCTTTGCAGCTTCCTGAGCTGCCCGGTCAGCACCTACCCAGGCCATGATGGTGATGTCATTACCCAAACCAGATGTGTTGCCATGCAAAACCTCATTCCAGAATACCAGTTTACGTTGTTTGTTGGCAGGCTTCTTCTCGATATGTGCCTTCAGTTCTTCGTAGAAGTTGAGCTGGAGATCACGATAGTTTTTCGAACCGATTTTCTTAAGCAAAGCCTGGCAGTCTGCATTCTTTTCCCATTTTACTGTAGGGCATTCATCACCGCCCAGATGGATGTATTCGAAGGGGAAAATTTCAATCAGCTCATCGATGATATTGCGGGCCATTTCGCGAGCTTTAGGATTGGCAACATTGATGACATCGGTAGAAACTCCCTGGGTGAGCCATACTTCGTGGTGATTTTCCGGGTCGCAAGCCAAAATTTCAGGATAAGAAGCTACAGCAGCCTGTGAGTGACCGGGGATATCTACTTCAGGAATAATTTCGATGAAGCGTTCCTTGGCATATTCTACGATTTCCTTGGCATCTTCCTGTGTATAGAAACCACCATAGTGGAGACCGTCACACTTCACATCTCCCCAGCCGAGGACCTTGCTCTCACGCCAGGCACCTACTTCTGTGAGTTTTGGAGCACTCTTGATTTCGATACGCCAGCCCTGGTCTTCAGTGAGGTGCCAGTGGAAGCGGTTCATCTTATAAGCAGCGAGGATATCGATGACATTTTTCACAGCTTCTTTACCATAGATATGGCGGCCTTCGTCCAGCATGAATCCGCGCCAGCCGAATCGTGGTTCGTCTTCAATTTGTGTGCAAGGCACGCTCCAAGTCTTTACTGATGCGTCAGCCTTGGCTGCCATTACGTTACGGGGCATCAGTTGTTTCAAAGTCTGGAATGCATAGAAAAATCCAGCTGGACGTGCTGCTTCGATTTCTATCTGTTCGTTATTCACGTTCAAACGGTAAGCTTCGTTGCCTAACTGGGCGTTGAGGCGGAGCACGATGTCAGCTTTGCGGGCCTTCTTCGTAGTAGTGAGTTTTACACCTGTAGCACGGGTAAAGTCTGCGCTGAAATGTTCCACCACATTTTTAACGCTGTCGCCAGCATATTGGGGTACAACGACTTTGGCTTTTGAGGAGAAAGTGAAGACGCCGCTTCCCATTTCCATTTTAGCTGGACGAGGAATGACGGATACAACTTCTGCTTGTACTGCCACGAATGTCAGTGCGAAGAGGAGTAGTAAGGCTCTGAATTTTTTCATAAGGGTATATAATTTATTAGAATTGAATGCTTTTCATGCAAAAGTACGAAAAAAGAATCAATGCTTTCTATATTGCACGCACAAAATGGGGAAAGAAGGGAAAACTAGAGGGGATGATAAACGAGAGAAGACTGGCGCCGTTTCAAATCAAGAGAGTGTGTGATTAGAGTCTTTGTTTTATCTTTGCAATTGGAAGCTCGGCGTATGGTTTGATTGGAAGCTATGCTGAGTACCGAGGTTATGTAAGCAAATCACCCATAAAATCGATAGAAGTCGATACCTGAAAAATTAATTTCGACTACTTATTTATATTGATGACTTTATATTTCCATGACCTTTTGTTCAAAGTCAGCTTTCTCGCATTTGGCTTTGTTGCGAATTTTACTACGGTAACTATAGATAGTGGTTACTGAATAGTTGAGAAAATGTGCGATGCGGCGGCTGTCGGTGACACCCAAGCGGATTAAGGCGAAAATCCGGAGCTCGGTATTAAGAATCTCTCCTCCTTTGGGATATATCTGTGCTTCTGGCTCTAAGAGAGCGTTGAATTCTTGTACGAAATTAGGATAGATGTTGAGGAAGGTATTATCGAATTCTTCATAAAAACGTTCCTGTTCCCTTTCCATCGTTTCTTCCGACTTAAGTTCTTTGTATATCTCTTCCAACTGGTGAGCTTTGTAGCGCTTGAGTAAAGAACGGCGGTAGGCATCGAGGGTATCGAGGTAGTTCCGGCATCGGTCCAGATAACGGGCGATGTATTCTTCTTTTGCCTTATCTGTAGCTATAAGGTTCTCATTGACGCCCTTCAGACGTTCGTTGGCAAGAGCCAGTTCGTGACGGGTGGTGGAAAGGCGCTTCATCTGACTTCTCAGGTATAATACGATGATGACGAGTAACAAGGCCAGTCCGCACAGGGCATAAATGAGAATGTGGGAGAAGAGACTGCGTTGTTTTTCAATGGCTTTGTAGGCATGGTCGATAATGGGAAAAATGTTGGAAGCTTCAATGGTGCGCAGGCGGGCCTTGCAAAAATTGGCATCTTCCATGGCACAAAGCAGATAGCGGTAGGCTCTTTCTATATCTTGTTGTTCATAGCACAATTGGGCAAGACGGGGAAGGGCCTCATATTCTGTCGTTCCTTTCTTGATGTCAGCAATAGCGGTTTTTGCCAGGTAATAGATTTGTTGGTCTGTGTTTCCTTTCAGTCCATAAGCTACTGCAAGGTTATAATAGATATAGGGAAGGTCGTTAAAGCCTGCCTTGGAAGTGTCTGAAAGACAGATTTGGAGAGCGAGGTCGGGATTATTCTTTATGTTGGCACTGTCCGTCCGTACAATATCTTTACCGATTCCTTCAGGTTCATACCGTAGAATAGAGTCACGGTAGCGGTCTGTCATCTCCATCATCTTGTTTTTGGTATCCGATTGTACGGCATAATTTGCCATCCAGCCGAATAGCGTACGGTTGAGATGATAGAATTCTAATTTTAATGTGTCGTCGAGTGTTGATGTATTGACTTTTTCTAATAAATTCTTGGCTTCAGCATAACTGCCGGTTACTGCATAGATTTCAGCTTGTCCGATCAAATGTAAATTCTTTAATTTCTCATCGAAAGGTGGAGTGCCCGCCATTTGGTTCAGATAGACGGTGGCAGAGTCGGTTTGATATCGGACGTACGATTTGAAGAGGCGGTGGAGAGCTTCTTGTTTTTCCAAACCGGAAAGTCTGTTGGTCTTGGCCTTTTCAATGTCCAGTTGATGTTCTCTTTCCTGCCGGTATACCAATTTGCTTTCTACAATATAATCTAACTTCGTTAATAAATCCTGGGTGGCAGGTTTAAGTAGGGTTTGTGCTTGTACAGGTGAACTGACGCCGAAGAAGGCGATAAGGACAATTATTTGGAGTATGATTTTCATTTAGACTAAGGTTTGGTATTCAAATTTATGAATTTATATTCAAATAATCGTTATTTTATAAAAAAAGCATTCTATTTTTTTTATAAAAATGGAGATTTAAAAGTTTATAAAACTCTCATTGTTAGTTGATAAGGTGTTTTTGCAATTTAGATTTTCTTTATATTGTATTTTTTATTCATGCCAGCTTTATTACATTTGCAATGTGCTCCACCAGAATGTTTCACTCTTTGATTTCCCGAACGGAATGATATTAGTTTTCAGAATCTTGCGTGATACGTTTTGCTTGCACGACACCTTCCTTTCTTAAAGGTGAGAAGGTTATTCCTTACTTACTTTCCTGATTGAGAACGATTGAAAAACACGATGGAATTTCTCAATGGGGACAGTTCGTTTTATTTGAAAATATAATTCATAATAAGCTGTGTTTTCCGCTATGAAAAATTTTAGATTCATATCTTTATTATGTGTGTTGGCTCTTGGTAGTCTCACCATGTTTGCTGAGCCTAAGCAGGTTTTGCAACATCTGCATCCTGCATTTTGGTGGACGGGCATGCAGGAGACTAAGTTACAAATCCTCTTGCATGGAAATGGTATAGGGGATAGTGAAGTACGTCTTACCTCCTCAGATATACTTCTTTTGGAAGTAAAACGGGTGTCCAATCCGAATTATCTGCTTCTTTATGTAGACTTGAAAGAGGCTGCCCCACAGAAGTTTGACATTTTGTTGACACAAGGGAAAACAACTCGTCGGGTTCCTTATGAAATTAAGGCACGTGAAGAACAAAAGCGACAGACCTTTGATGCTTCAGATGTCATCTATCTTTTGATGCCTGACCGTTTTGCCAATGGGAATCAGCAGAATGACGATGTGAAGGGATTGAGGGAGAAAGGAAGCAATGCACAATTGCCCGATGCCCGTCATGGTGGAGATATAGCCGGTATCGTCCAGCACTTGGATTATCTTCAGAATCTGGGGGCTACAGCCATTTGGCATACGCCGATGTTGGAAAATAATATGAAATCTCATTCTTATCATGGTTATGGTATTACCGACTATTATCAGATTGACCCGCGATTTGGTACGAATGAGGAATATCAGAAAATGGTGACCCAAGCCCATGGCAAGGGACTCAAGATTATCATGGATATGGTTTTCAACCATTGTGGCAGTCTGAATTTTCTTTTTGCCGACCGTCCAGCTGACGATTGGTTTAATTTTGATAGCAAATACGTGCAGACCAGTTATAAAATCGGTGCTGTGAACGATCCTCATGCTTCGAAGGCCGACCGGAATTTGGCACAAGATGGTTGGTTTGTGGAAGTGATGCCCGATTTGAATCAGAAAAATCCGGATGTGATGACTTATTTGATTCAAAATAGTATTTGGTGGATAGAATATGCGGGTATCGATGGCATCCGTCAGGATACCTATCCTTATGCCGATTTTGATGCTATGGCACAGTGGTGCAAGGCTGTAGATAGAGAATATCCGGGCTTCAATATTGTTGGTGAAACTTGGATTAACCATAATGTGGGGATTTCTTATTGGCAGAAAAACAGTAAATTGGCCGCTCCGAGAAATTCACAACTGCCTACAGTTATGGACTTTCCTTTGATGAGTTTGCTTAATAGTGCGCTGGATGAGGAGACCAACGAGTGGGACCGTGGTTTGGCGCGTATCTACGAATATGTGTCTCAGGATGGGGTGTATGCCGACCCGATGCATCTCTTGACATTCTTAGATAATCATGATACACAACGTTTTGCACCGAATCAGGCAATGGCTGAAAAAACAAATCGTTATCGCCAGGCTCTGACTTTGCTTCTCACATTGCGCGGTATTCCTCAACTTTATTATGGGGATGAAATTGCAATGGCGGCGGATAAGTCTAAAGGGGATGGTGCATTGCGTCAGCATTTTCCTGGAGGCTTCGCTGGTGATTCTGTAAATGGGTTTACCGGTAGAGGACTGACCTCTATCCAAAAAGAACAATTTGCTTTTGCCAGACGGCTTTTGAACTGGAGAAAAGGAAATCCGGCGATAGCAAAGGGAAATATGAAACATTTTGCCATTCGCAACGGAATCTATGTATATGCCCGTCAATATCAGTGCCATACGGTCACTGTTTTAGTGAATGGTACCGATGCTCCACAGTGTGTCCAATTGAAGGAATATAGAGAGGTGCTCCCGAAGACAAAAGCTTACGAAGTGGTGAGCGGGAAGATTCTATCGTGTGATGAAACCTTGCAGATAGATGCGCGCGGAGTGTGTATCTTGGATTTCGACATTTGAGTCGACTATCGTTGATTGCAATAGAGAATAAAAAGAATAAATATATATAAGTTTTTACATGCGATTTTAGATTTAAAATTAGTTTCTGCTGACTGGTATTGTGAAATATTGGTCAGCAGATTTCTTTTGTGTTGGATGTTGGAAATCAAACTATTGTAGATGCTTCTTAGTCTCTATTTCGTGTAAGATATAAGTCTTGTGCTTCTTTATTCATCAAATGGAACTTTCCTGCATAGATATATTATTCAAATTTAGTCTATGCTTATTCAGTTATCTATCCTTATTTAGTTCCCTTTATTTATCTTTATTGATCTTTACTGATTCCGCTGGTAATCCAATTTTTTATGAGAAAACCAATCTATGGCGAACTTATAAATGATACCGTTCTATATATAGTGGATAACTATCTTATATATGTGACTAAGTATAAGAATATAAATGAGCTAATGCGTTTTTTTTTTTCTTTTATCTTGTGGACAACTATCTTTTATTTATAAGAAAGATAAGAAATTTATGGTTTTATCGAGAAAATACAATAGGGCTTTGCCAAATCTTTGATTCAAAGAAATAAAAAGTGAAATCTCCTGTCAAGTATTTCGACCGGAGATTTCCGTGAATATAAACGTAATGTTATGTCATGAGAGTAATCTGCTGGAATTACTGAGTATTATACTCGGCAATTGCCACTGTAGTAAGCAACTAACATCCAAACCAACTTTTCCTGGTTCTTCAAGCTGCGAGAACCTTTCTTTCTTCACCTATAAGGTAGCTGTAAGTATCAAGTACGTTCTTTAAAGCTTCATCTCCGCAGGAGATATCAATAATTTCCTTAATATTAGCTACTTTGAGATATTCACTGAAACGGTTGTCTGGCTGTCCACCCAAGGTAAGGATGCGTTCTGCCAACTCGTCAATCTGTTCGGCTACTTCGTTGTACATGCCTTCAAACTTGCCGTGAAGAACAAAGAATGAATGACCTTTAATATTCCAGTGGAAACCACGGAGATTGGTATAGAATACCTGGTAATCAGCTAATAATTGTTGTAAATCTGTAACGACGATACTTACTGCAGATGGGTTCAAATGTAAGAAATCTAAAGTCTTCATAATCTAAAATGTATTTTCGAATCCGTCTTGCGTTTGCAATTGAACTCTGAGGTTGTTATTATAAGTTATTCAAGTTTCGGAAGTGATGCGGGCACATTAGACTTGCTAAACCGAGTTGCGGATCACCTACGATAAAAAGAGAGAAAGGGCGGTCGTAAATGCTGGTATCTGGAGCCCGTTACGTGCCCAATGA